>Ga0315899_10002313_pt1 | contig 21120 bp, 17 predicted proteins | sample LakEriMetagenome_2_FD_203518 | JGI IMG/M metagenome (GOLD analysis project Ga0315899, IMG submission 203518) | Freshwater fungal communities from buoy surface, Lake Erie, Ohio, United States - Buoy 4 MA112 | ecosystem: Environmental > Aquatic > Freshwater > Lake | place: USA: Lake Erie, Ohio... | reverse complement strand
CAAGCCTATGAGAAACGCACAGTTCCTGAGGATACTCGCGCTAGTTATTTTGTTTTTTTCCTTGGTTGCACTCTCTGGTTGTTACCGCTACGAGCAACCGCCGCTGCTGAGTTTAAGCGGTGAATATCGAATCGATCGAATTACCTATGAGAAGGTTGACAATAGCGCGTCGACCGATATAATGGTTTTCCTGCCGGGCGACTTGTATATTAATCCGAACGATGCCTATCCGCTCGATACTATTCAGGTAGGATTCACACGATGGCATCTCGATTATAGCACCATTCGTTTTGAAGGTGTCAATCAGCCGGATGGGTCGGTAGAGTGGAGCGAGCCGTATTTCTATTCGGTACAAGGGCAGTATAGCTCTGATGATCTGGGTTACCTCTCGTTCAATATCAATGGCACACGACGCGTGTGGAAAATCATCGATGACCAAATGGAGTCCATCACACTCCGCACATCGGGCTTGTGGGCCAATAGCAGCAATGGCCCCAACGAACAAAATACTATTCACCTAACTCGCATTGGACCATGAAGACCAACTTCCTCTTTATCGCTTGTTGTGCAGGTGGTATAGCGCTGACCATGCAGTCATGCGAACCCGAAATATTCGAGGCTTCCGGTCCGCCTCTGCCTCCAACTGCCATCAATACCGACTCGATAATTGATCAGAACTCATATTCTATAGCTGCGCAAACGTGGGTAATCGAGCGTTACCGCATGGGTCAAGTTGGAGAAATCAACCTGACGTCCGATACGCTCTTTTTTCTTGATACCGGTGAAATGTTGTTCAATGAGGTCACTGCAGATTATGCCTTCTATCCTTCGGCTTCCGTGTATGTGCTCACGATGTATGAGACGCCGTGGGGTATGCTCAGCGGAAGCGTGAACACATATAATCTTGAGGCAGGCGAAATACAGGGGCTGCCGTTTTCGAATATTGCACCCGGTGGCAATGGCTTGCAGGTTTATCTGTGGATGCGCAGAATTTAATAGAACGTAGTGAACTTAAAAATGTAGTGTTATGAGAACCGTACTCATTGTCATTGCCTGTGCCTTTTGTGGTTTCGTTATTGCCAATCGACGCAATAACCAGTCTCATGATTTTCAACATGTCACGGCCAATTCCATCCACACACCAAGAAAAGCGGATAAGGAGGCTTCAACAACGAAATCGGGCAAACGAAGTAAAAGGCGAACTACAAAAAAATCTCAAGAGAATCAGGTTGTCTGGTCGGTATACACAATGGGTGACTTCGATAACGCCAATGTGGAAGCGGCTTGCCAAACCATTCATCGCGTTTTCAACTATGGCACACGTGTAAAGGGACACCATCGTTTGCCTTCTTCATGCGTCAAGGAGAATAATGAGCTGAACGGTGATCGTTGCTTGAATGAATTGCAGAAGGATGGTGAACGAAGCATTTTCATCACGAATCAAATGATATATTCGGAGGAATTGTCGGTGCGGGGATTAACGAAGCTCTACGGTGATGTTATTCTATTAAAGAATAATCCCCATTTCGAAAAGGTACTGATTCATGAAATGGGCCACGTGCTGGGGCTTCGGCATTGTGAGAATTTAGCCTGTGTTATGGCCATTCACAACGATGCGGAAGGCACTGAGAAGTTTTGTGAGCGGTGTATACGATTGGTGCCCGAGGGTGCTCTGCGCAATAGAAGTGCATCGACCCTTGCGGCCAGCGAGGTGCAAGCTTCAAGCAACGATGTCGAATTGGATGATTTGAATTGAGGACGTGCCGACTACCGTTGGCTCACTTCAATTCGCATTGAATAATATAATTATGAACAATTAAAATCCGAACCAATGAAGACAATCACATGCATTTTTCTACTGGCTATAACCAGCAATTTGGTTGGTCAGGTTTTTCACAATACCCTTCAAATGGAGCGACTGATTATCGGTCAACCGAATACATTATCGCTGGGTTATGGTATTTCCGGTATCTCTGATATCAAGATATCCAGATATGCAGGAGGTGATTTTACTTCATACTTTCAAATAGAACGCGATGAAGCCAATAGACAGCTTACCATTACCCCTCGTTCAGAAATTACCGTTTATGACACCATTTACCAGGAGTGGGTTGAATGGGAAAAGAGAGTTCGCGTTGGCCAGCTCTATTGTGAATTCGTTGGCGACACGATGTTTGTGGAACAGGAGAATTTGATGACAGGTGCGCTGGAATGGATGTGGTCTGTTCGTGATGTCAATAAACCGATAAAAGAGGTGAAACCAAGAAAGATTGATTTATCCGCGAAGTCGCAATTGGGACATTTTCTCTTAATCATCACTACCGGCAAACAATTCTATGAGCAATCCTTTGAGTGCGTGAACCTGGAGCGTAAGCCCTTTGTGATTTTTTGCGGTAAAAATGGTGGTGAGCTGAGAAGGGATGAGGTGGCAGTCAATTCGGAGCTTTGGGTAAACTTTGAAATATCAGAAAGGGATAAGTACAGTTTTCCTCACTTGAAAGTGCGAAATCCGGTAAGGCCGCAGAAATACATAGCAACATTAGTTTTTGATGATGTCGTCAAGGAGTACTCGATCATTGGTGATAAACTCACTCCCGAATTGCTCAATGGAATTAAGTCGCAGGGATCCAAGAAGATGTATCTGGAATGTATTCATTTCTTGGATGAATATTCAAACAGTTCTTCAAAGGCAGAAAGCATTTGGTTTACGCTGAAATAGCTGGACTGATTCTCATTGAATAGCTAGTCTCACAAGTCGAGTGTTTTGATTACTCAGGGTTAGCAGTAAAGTATAAATGCCCGATGGAATTTCATGCAAGCAAAGCCTAGCTTGTTTTGATGCTTTTTACATCATATCGTGATCCACTTGAAGTGAATTGGTAATTATTTCCACCACGCGATTGAAATCTGTTTTTTTATCTTGCGGATAGGTGAATCGAATGACTCCGGCCTTACTCCACATGAGGGCGGGTTCGCCTTCTTCACGTCCCTGCATAGAGTGCAGCTCTGAGTAAACGCCTTTTACATATACAATCTTATTTTGTTGGTCAAACCCGGAAACAACGAAAAAATCGGATTTTGCTGTCTTATAGGTCACATTGATGCCTTGCATGAATTTTCCTTGCAGTGATTTTACTGTCAAGATTTCCTCTTCCGGATCACATGGATAGTACTGTGTAAAGGTTTGAGTTTCCATCTCAAAATCTTGATCTCTTGCTTGCAGGCCCTTTTTCGTTGAAATAAAAAATCCTCTGGGGGCTACGAAGCTGAATAGACTATCAGCCGTATAGTACTGCTCCAGGTCTGCGAAGTTGATTTTTTCGCTCGCTAGGACAGCGGTTGTATCTGACAGCATACTCGTTCCTGACTCAGCAGAAACCGGTATTTTCTTGCTTGGGTTTTCAGTGCAGGCGCTCAAAAAAAGAGAGGCGAATAGTATCACCATTTTAAGTTTTGTCATGAGTAAAATAAAAGTAAGTTCATTATATCAGTACTCCTCATTTCTAAAAACGGGAATAAGTTTTTTTTAATCCCCGATACACTTTGTAATTGCCTCTTTTCAGTTTTGAGAAAGATGATATGTCCTTGTCCATATCTCACTTTCCTCGCCTTCTGCAAATTTTGTTTTTGTGCCCGCTTTGCTTAGTCATTGTTTAAAAATGGCCGTTTTACTCTTTTCATCCAACACCACCCGACACGTATCTCTCTCGAGCACACAATCAATTTTGAATGTTTCCTGCGTGCCCAGGATGGTGCGTGAATAGGTGAGTGACCAGCTGTGCTTGGGTTCAATTTCGCGAATACCCGAGCGCTTCATGCTATAACCAAAGTGTACATCGGCAAGAAAGGTCACTAGTTCACTCGTTGATTTAGCGGAGACCAAGGGGCCTGTGAAGAACGGAACCATCTTTTCATATTGCTGATTTTTATGCAGCACCTGCAGGTAGGAAAGGATGTCTGTGTTGTAGAAGCTCAAAGGGGTACGAAACAAAAAGCTTTCGTTTTGCCCGTACGTCGCGCCGGCGAGACAGAGTGAAATAAGCAGTGCTGAGAAATGCTTCATGCTAGGATTGTTTTTGTTTCAATAATACGTGTTCTTCCCAAAACCTTTTATTCAAGGCATACTCCTCGGCCGGTTGTCCTTTTTGCGCAAACGGCCGCGCATAGCCGCCGGGAAAGGCGGTTATTACGGATAGACCTTCCGATGTTTCTTGCGCAACTACACAAAACGCATTCGTCATTGGCAGTTCGGATACGAAACCAATCTCCATGGTAAAGCCTTCACGTGTTTCGCGAACGATAGCGTTCTGAGGTATATCCTTTCGCGCTGCCAAGCCTGAAGTTCCCGCCATTCGTCCGTCGGTCAGTTCAAAGCAATAGGCAGATTTTCCAGCAGATTGTTCGATAACTAAGACAGGTTCAGTTTCATTCATGAATATTAGAAGTTCTTCGGGGGTTGAGAACGTGCTATTCAAAAAATGGCTGCCTGCGAGATTCTCTGCACCGAAATGCCTTTCTACGTGTTTGCGCCCTGCCTCGCTGAAATAAAATGGTCTCCTCATTTCTTTTCCGGACGCTTTGTTTTACGGCGTATGTATCGTGCCACTTTTTTGGCATGCTGAGGGAACAGATAGCGAAGCACGAATGTGGCAGCTGTTAACAGTAGAATAATGAATGTCGGATAGAATAGAAGTTCACTCCAGTTCATTCGGGTGCGGACGTCGTCTACAGAAACAAGAATGCTTTCAGTGGCATCCAACGCGGAGATAATTGAAATTAGCGTGAGCAAAAAGGCTTGCCGCTTCTCTTGATCTTCCTGGATGGTGGAGGCCAGATTACTCAAACGCTTTTCAAACACTTCAATTTCTTCGTTCACCCCAAGCGCCCTCCGCATGCAATCGAATATCATGTTCGGCAAAAAATTGAACGATATGTGGCGGAAGTCATAGTTGTTGAGAAAGCGTTGGAATTTATCCCTGTATTTAACAGGATCCGATAAAAACTGCGCGTTGAATTTGAATAAGCTATATCGAACGAATAGGTTGTACATGTAAATACCGAAATACACCCGGTTCCAGTTGTGATGGGCGAAATCTTTCGGGTTGGTGTTCAGCGGACGATAGTTGTTTGTTCCGATAATCGTAAAGGAGTCGAGCAAGCCTAGACCCTCATAGTTATGGAAGGCGCTCAATTTATTTTGCAACAGTTCTTGATAATACGCCTCGGATGGTTTTGCGAATCCAAAGCCCGCGACGCAACCAATGGGTGAGCTTGTGCCTATTTCATACAAGAGGTGATCGCGTTCATAGGGACAATCAGCGCTCGGTTCCGGCATATCGATTACTGTATACACCTTGAATTTCGAGCCGCTGTATTCATCCGATTCGAGGTTTTCCCCGACTAGCGGAATATCAACGAGAACTTCACGGCTAATCCATTGATGAAATTGTATCGTGCAATCATTTTCAAGTACCTCTGTCTCAAAAGATCTTGCGCGGTTGATGAGTTGCGATAAATCCACTACTTTATTATTCAACGGAGATAATGTCAGTGCGAAAATTCCGATCCCATCCGGGAATAAATAAATTTCTTGCCGTTCCGATTTAAATGAAAATTTTACTTTTTCGAGTGTTTGGATTTCTCTGTTGAACTGTTCATACTGAAACGCTGCGGATAGTTGTTTATCGCGCTGAAAGGTGCTGATTTTCTCTTTTCGGAATCCATCTACATCTAGTCTGTCTTTGCCCGTAAACATGAAGTCGCGAAACTCCGAGTAATAAATGTTCTTATAGTTTGAAATGGTTTTATCGATCGATTCGTCTCTCTCTTTCGGGGTCATTTTGGCATATGCCTGAGGATCTAACTCAAGGGTGCGCATAGAAATATAGCCGGCATGCGGAAATTGTGAGTTATGCTTCTTTTCATTGTAGGCAAAAACGCCAACAATTTTTAGCAGGCAGTGATTAAACGTGAGTTCCATTTAGCAAGAATTGAATTTCTCGGTTTCGAATATAATCTGAATTCATATGTTAGCCGAAAAATTGATGATAAGCCAGATGATGCATTTGTTTCGAAGCGGATTGATTGGGTTAGCAGCTTTTTTAGGCATATGCACCTATCACACTTCCACCGCCCAAGTCCTCAATATCGAAGACCCTTCCACACCTCTCGATTCATTGCGGAAGAACGACTTTCGTTGGGGCCTCAGTGTTTCAGGCAACGTATCCAAGCAGAGTCTTCTGGTATACGATGTTGGCTTGGTCAGCGAGTGTGTCTACCACCGCAACGATCGACACCAGCTGTTGTTCAACGCGAAGTATTTCAAGAGTGGAACCGGAGAGGGGGTGCTCATCAACAGCGGATATTATTACATGCGCTATACCCCCTGGTTTCATAATCGCCTTGCCCCTCAGCTTTTCTTGCAACAGCAAATGGATGAAGGCCGGGGATTACGCGAACGAAATCTGGTCGGGATGAACTTGCGCTTCGACGCACTGCGCAAGACCCATTTCTCGCTGCAGTGCGCCTCGGGCATTATGCAGGAAGAAGAACGATGGAATCTTTCGGGCAGCCCCGACGCATCAGCCGGTGAGCGCATCGTTCGGCAATGGAAGGCCAATGAAGTGGTGCGCCTCAATGCTGATTTATTTGAGAATATAGAGTTGAGCGTGGTCAACTTCTTTCAATTCCCGTTCGCCTCCTCCTTTCAGTGGCGGTTAACCAGCCAGGTGAATCTCACCTTCAAACTCAACGACTGGTTTTCTATTCAGCTCAATTACCAATCGATGTACGATAGCGCTCCCGTGGTGGCGATACCTTCGTATTACTATACTTCAGCAGGTGGGCTGGGGGTGAGTAGGGAGTGATTTTTTTTTAAGAAGTTTGAAGAGGTGCCCCATTTTTATCCATGTGCTTATGCTCTCTTATTTTTCTTAATCCGTATCTCCACAACGCAATATCGAATACTACAAATAGAAGCATTAATAACATGGTGAGCCCCGGATTGCTATCTCCAATTTCGCCCGCGTACATAAGAATAAAATCGAATATCCCGTGAAGGGTTATAGGAATGAGAATACTTAATGCAATGTGCAACGCGGCCTTTCCCTCATTTTCGAAACGAGATAAAGAGAAATAATAGCCCATAGGTATAGCGAAGAGCATATGCGCTGGCACAGAAAGTACTGCGCGGATAAGCGCTACATCGAGGCCGCCATCAAATACATAGAATATATTTTCAAGTAAAGCAAAGCCCATAGAAATAAAAATGGCATAGAGTATTCCATCGTAATACTGATCAAAATGTTTAGAGGTGCGCACAATCCAGTAAAAGATTATCCATTTAGCGAATTCCTCAGGTATGGCAGCACCCATAAATGCTGAAAATGTGGCCGATTCAACTCCCCCCGGATTGAAAATCATGGCAAGTGGTATGGAAAAGCATAGCGATAGAAAAGCAGAAAGTACCCCGCCGAAAAACGACTTGACCAGCATTTTAATTGGTTCTTTTTCCAAATCGTGACGATAGATGAGGTACATGATGAGTACCCCAGGAGCAATGGAAGCAATTAAAAAAGTCATGTTATTTTGTTTAATACAAAAATAACGAATACTCTATTTACGGAGTTTATTTAGACTGCGGGTTGTGTATTGAGTTTTGAAGGTTCTTAGACAAGGTTGCAGTTATTCTCCACATTATTTTTCACAGTGTAACAAATTTCTTCTGTACCCCTTCGAGTGAATGGGCCGGATGTGATTGTGTTTTATGGTTTGGGCTAAAAGCGTCTGAGTTCTAACCGCTTGGTTTAAGGTAGTTATTGTAGCACTTTTCTCTAATCGCCAAATTCCATGAAAATCAGGCAACACGTTCGCTAAATTTCAATGAATTTGGCGATTAGGAGCTACCTGTCACGGCCCACATCACATTGAATGCCCCAAAAAGTATGTGTTTTTGGGGATTATGTTCCCCGAAAATTACCTGTTTTTAGGGATTAAGTAGTCGGCCTCATAGATTTCTGGGGTTTATTCAGAGTTACTGTCCTTGTAAACATTTTTCCTTTTTTCTAAAAATGTTTACGAATTCTGTAAACAAATCCGGAAAAAATCGAAAATGTGTACAATTACTTCTTACCTATCAATTGCGCTAAATTTCGTAGACATTTTGATTTTTATTTATAAATGTTTACAAGGATATGTTCCGATTGCGGAACGCTCTTTTCTACTTGCTAAAGTCTTTGTCTACCACACTTACCTCTGAAATGCGTTGAGTATTCAGTCGATGAAATAATGAAAATTACTAATTTGGCCTAACAGAAAAAAAAAAACAATGCCTTATGATAACGATTACGTTTGATATCTTTTCCACGGATGAACTCGAGCTTAAAAATAAATGTATGCGAGTTATTCCGAATTGGATTGGCGAGCCGGACAATATAATTGTTCAACCTGATGATTCAGATCCGGAAGATTCTTATGCCATATGGTTTCATTACAAATCGATGAATATGGCAGACTTTGAGTTTTGGACGGCTTTGGAAACCTTCGCAGTCAAAAATGAAAAGTATGTTGTTGTGTATGATCACCAGAACAACAAGAGAAAGGGGTATTGGTATGACGAAGAGTCGGAATGGATTGAACAAGACGTTGAGTTGCCGCAAGCAATTAAGGCTCTGGGATAGTACTAAAGCATGGATTATTTAGTGAGTCTTGCTCATGCCGGAGGCGATTCCGGCCTGTTGTCCTTTCATTCGATACGATCGTTGCGGTTGTTTTGTCTTCATCAACGCGTGTATGAGGGTACCGGTTCCATATACACGGATTACTTTTTGGTCGTCGGGTATACAGGAGGAGGGTCTCAGGAGGACTGTTTTTACAAACTACGAGGCACTGATCAGTCAGAGCGTAGCATATGGATAGCAATTCCGTCCGGTGACTCATTTTATCGCAATTGCTATAAGAACGCGCAATTGCTGGAGATGGAGGAGGACCTGACAACAGAGGATAGAAGAGTCCAACGTGAAATGATTGATCAATTAAGTCAACACTTAATCTATGATGATGAAGAGGATTACTTCTACGTCAACTCCGATCTGCATACAACGGCAGCGGACGGAATGATAACGTCTGAAAAATTCCCCTTAATCTACATGCCGATTTTGTGTCAAAGTTATTGGCCATTTTCACTTGGATGGAATCAGTAGAATTGAACTGATTTTTTGCTTGTGTTTTTAATGTTTTCCTGTCTTGCCTGCACTCATTTATGAGCGGCTTTTTTGGTTGTGTTTTTCCATTATCTTCCACCTCCTAACACGCCACATCTGCCATGCACGCTCACCTCGAAACCCTGCATCAACTCTACACGTCGGAAACGCAATCGTTTCGCAAGGTCCATCGCATGATCGACCTCTTTGAAAGCATCATCAAGTCGCATACGGTTGTGGTGCTCGGAGAATACGTGAAGCACAACAAGCTCAGCGATGCCGCTAAGGGCATGCTCGCTCAAGGCCTGCGCACGCCCTCGTTGGGTACCTGGCAACTGTTCAGCCGGGTGATGTTCGAAGAGTTGCAGGCCGATGGCTATACTTGGACGTTTACCGATTTCCTTGCAGAGTTTGCCACGCTCGACAAAGCGCTCAATGCCGATAAGACAAACGTCATCGCCTTTCGCAACGGATATGCCCACGGCGCTACACCCACCGATGAGCAATGCGAGGCCGACATCGCCAAGTTTGATCCGTTTCTGAAGAAGTTGCTGGAATGCCGATGGCTGAACACCACGCACCTCGAAACACGCGATGGCAAAGTGTGGGTCATTGGCGAGAGTGCAGAAGTTTGCGTTCACCCCGTGCTCGTGAACAAGGCAGACGGCGTTGATATGCCCTATGCGTTCTTCAACGACCTGAAAAACGACAGGGTGGGGCTGCTCAATTATCCGCTGAGCAAGCACTATCGCGAGAAGGAATTCTTCAAAGAGTTCCACGAGTTCTTGCCTTTGCACGAATGGAAGAAAACGGGTAACAACGAGTTTTACCAGCGCATCGAGGAACTCACCGAGACGTTCAAAGGCAGAACCCTCGAGCGCGAACGGCTGTTGCAGTTTGTGCGTGAAAATCACAAAGGGTATTGCTCCATTCAGGGTAATCCGGGTATTGGTAAGTCGGCCCTCATTGCGCAGTTTTTCAAAGACTTGCGCGCACAGAAGGAGCTCACCGATGTGCAGGTGGTGGAATATTTCATTCGTCGAGGTACCATACAGGCGCAAACCGAATATGTGTTCAATTACCTCATTCGCCGCACCGACGAGCTTTTTGCTCCCGGCAAGGAAATACGCGCCGAAGGCAAAGCCGTTTGGGATTTGCAGCAGCAGCTCTTTGCCAAATGGCGGTTGTGGGGCGAGCAGAGCGCGGGCAAGAAGTTGCTATTTCTCATCGATGGTCTCGATGAAGGCACCGAGAACAATGTGGTGACTTACATGCCGCGCGAAAATTTCGAAGGCGTGCTCATCATCTTCGGCTCCCGGCCGGGCGGACACAAAACCATTGAGGACTTGTGGACGCAGTTGCCCACCGAGCACCACACCAAGTTGGAGCTTGTAGGGCTCGGGCGTGAAGACATCCGCGCGCTTATTTATGAAGTGGCCAACAAATACGAAGTAGAGCGCGAGAGTGCATGGATTGACGCCGTGCAGCAGCGCTCGCAAGGCAATCCGCTTTATTTGAAATTGCTGTGCGATGCCCTCGAGCATGGCAGCATAGCGTTGAACGATATACAGGCGCTACCCGATAAGATCGATGAATATTATAAAGCCATTCTCGATCGCTATGCAGCCGATACGGTGGATGGCGACGCCTTGTTGGCGGGGCTCTTTACGTTTGCCGCTGCGCGCGACTACCTCACCATGGCACACCTGGGGCTCATCAACAAGCTGGGCGACGCCACCGTGCAGCGCATAGGCAGCACGTTGAAGGAAGTGCTTTACGAAAATCCCCTCACCGAAGAAGTGCTCGACTACCAGTTGTTTCACGAAAGCTTTCGCGAGTACTTGGTGAAAGAGAAGGCATTGAAAGTGAGGGATGCCATGGAGCGCATTATCGATTTCTGCGCTACCTGGCGCGAGCTCGAAGGCACATGGGAGCAGCGCTATGCCTTGCAGCATTATGCCGCGCATGCCGCTGTGAGCGCGCGGGAAGCCCGAGCCACAGAGCTTTTGACTCTACCCGGCAACACCGCTTATATCGAAACACAGAAGAAGGTCTTGAAGCAATTCGACTCAACTAAAGAGCTGTATCGGTTGTGTCTGTTGAAAGCGAATGAGATGAAGCAGTACGACCGCCAGTTGGAAGCCGCCCTGTGTTTGGTCGACCTCAAATACGAAGAAGCCAACGACGCCCCGCAGGTAGTGGCCCTGGTAGCCGCCGGCGACATCGACCTGGCCCTGAAGCGTATTGAAAGTTTTGGCGGAGTCGACGAAGAAGGCGTGAAGCGCAGGTTTACCCTCTACATGCTGTGCCTGATGGAGCTTACCCTGCTGGAAAGCAAAGCCAAGCCCTTCCGTAAAACGGCCATTGAAAAACTGCTCAATCATTTAGACGAACACATACCACCGGATACCTCCATCATCAATTGGAACGATTTCTTTCCGAGTTATCTGATGTTTTTGATGGCATGCGATTGGGCGGAGTTGGGAATGGATTATTTGATTGTTTACAAACGAACTTATAATTGGGAGAAGGATTGGATTAAAGAGAAGGGACCATACACGTATTTACAGTTTCAGGTATTATTGGATTGCGCTCGAAGTATTAGTTTTGATGGCGGTAAGAATAGCGGCCTGATGGAAATTTGTTCCGAACTTGCTAAACAGAGGAAGAACGAAGATGCCCTTGAATGCGCTCACGGCATTAGTGAAGTTTTAGATAAGATTCTATCGCTACAGTGCATCGCTAACGAGCTTGTTAAACATGGGGATATTGAAGAAGCTGCCCATGTAATGAGAGGAGCTTTTACTTGTGCCCAAGACATAAATGATAGCTGGAAAAAAAGTAATGCGCTGAAGTCGATTTCCATTGGACTCGCGGAACAAGGGAAGATTGAAGAAGCTCTTGAGTGTGCGAGGGTAATAATTTCTGAATATTGGAAATGCATTGCGCTACAATCTATTTCTAGTGTATTGGCAATAAATGGAAAAAGGGAAGAGGCTGCTAAAGCAATTAGTGAAGCCATTAAATGCGCCAGAGATATAAGTTCCGATCCTTGGAAGAGCTATGCCCTAAAGGAAATTTGCTCCGAGCTTGCTAAACAAGGGAGGAACGAAGAAGCTCTTGAATGCACACGAGGCATAAGTAAAGTTACCGAAAAGAGCGAAGCTCTGCAGTTCATTTCATGCGAAATGTCAAAAAAGGGGAAGACCGACGAAGCCCTTCAATGCGCCCGAGACATAACTGATGAATCAAAACGGAATAGCGCTCTGGAGTCCATTTACGTCGAACTGGCCAAACAAGGAGATATTGATAAGGCTTTTCAATGTGCCAATGATATAAGTTCCGATAGGGTAAAGTGCAACGTTATGCTTTCAATCTCTGGTGAATTGGCGAAGGCAGGACAGATTGAAGAAGCTGCATCCGCAATGCAAAAAGCATTTAATTACGCCAAAACATTAACAAGTGAGCATTATTGGAATGAGGCGTTTTGGCGAATTTCTATAGAACTAGCTAAACAGAATAGGATTGCAGACGCACTTGCATGTAGCCGAACAATTTATACTAAGGGGGGCAGATTTTCTAGGGATCACGTAATAAGGGATATTTCTGCTTCACATGTAAAACTCGAAGAGCTTCCTTTAGCGGTATCTATCATATTGGCCAATCTAGAACTCTCTAGAGGAATGAATAATATAGATAATGGCCGCTCTCTAGCCTCCATTTCCGCGGAACTGGCCAAAAGGAACATGATTGTTCAATCAATAAAATGCGCGAATCAAATTACCAGGGAGTATTATAAGTTTCATGCACTGAAGGATATTTCAATTCGGCTTATGAAATTTGGGAGAATGGAAGAAGCAATCAAATGTTTCAGAGATATCGACGTAAAGCACAAGAGAACGTTTAGCCTGGCTTTAAAGGCTATTTCCTTAGAGTTCGTTAAGCAAGATAGAATAGAAGATGCTTTACAGTTTTGCAATGAAATTAACGATGCACACTGGAAGGTAATTTGCCTTAGAGAAATATCTATGGAATTATTTAATAGAGGAAGCATTGAAGAATCACAAACTATTTTGAATGAAGCCTTAGAGCTTGCCCGCAAGGGTTGCCATGATTTCGAGAGTTTTGCTCTCGCGGATATTTCATCTGAACTGTTTCGGCAGGGTCAATCAGTTAAATCCAGTTTAGTCAAAGAGGAAGCTCTCAGATATGCTCGAAGCAGAGGTGGTGAGGATCAGGCAAGTTTACTGGCATTCTTATCAACGGAACTTTTTAAACAAGAGCAGCATGCTGAGGCTTCCATCGTTATACATGAGGCCATAGAATGCTCACATTCATTGACAGATCATGCTAAATGTGAAGCTTTGTCTCGGGCGTCCAAGGAGCTTTACAAACAGGGAAATTGGCCATTTACTGAGACTATCGGTTGGGAAATTCCACTTTTATTGGAAAGACAGGATTGCTGGAAGGGCATTGCAGGAATATCCTACAAGCAGTGCGGCTGTCAAAAGTCCTTTCACCAGGTCCGTCAATTTCAATCCGACGAAGCCCGTCTATTTTATTTAAAAGGCTGGGCAGAGGCCGTGAATGAGCACGATGCTGATAACACATGCATACAAGAAGCCCTCAGCCAATTGGCGCTTGATTCCGAAAGCATCGAAACCATCTTACGAAAACACGCTTTGCATGAGGTCTTCTTCGGTAATGCCGGCCCGGATAAAATCAACCGCCTCAACCGCACCCTCAACATCCAATGGGCACTCGATATCGCCGCGCAGTTTCACAACGAAGAGAGTAATGCGCGCCTTTCCACCAACCTCGATACCTGGCTGCATGAAATAGCGGACGAAGACGACCGCGATCAAATAACACTCTGGGCCAAGCAGGTGGCGAAAGGGAAGATTACGGAGGAGGAGTTTGGGGAGAGGGTGAGGGGGATGGAATAAACGATGTTTCAAATGGAGATTAACTCTCATGAAATAATCACATAAAACAATACGTGATTAGTGAGAAAGAGTACTTTTGAGAAAGACCTCATTTTTTGGACTGAGGTGTTATGTTAGTTGATTGAAGAAAGAAAGCAGCATTGGCTGCGGTAAATGCTATGACCGGAAATGTGAAATTATCCATTCGTTTTTTTAATGATCGGGAAGTGCGCGCGGTGTGGAAGGACACCGAAGCGAAATGGTATTTTTCCGTGCTGGACATCGTGGGCATTTTGAATGAAGAAACGGATTACAACAAAGTCCGTAATTATTGGAAATACCTAAAAGCAAAGTTCAAAAAGGAGAACAACCAACTGGTTAGTGCCACTACCCAGTTGAAAATCCAGGCGCCCGATGGAAAAAGCAGATTGACAGATACCCTGGATAGCGAAGGCATCATTGCTCTTGCCAAACACTTTCCGAATAATGAAGATGCCGAGATTATCACTCTTCTATAAAACTAAAACTAGGTCGGGAGCTTATCCTGTTACTGTTCTGTTTCTGTGGTCATTATCTCTGTAAGTGACAATTAAGAGAGTCTCCACCCAATGAGGTTTGGGGTATACCAGCCTCTAACAATTTGTGTTTTTCCATTATCTTCCCAACCCTAAACACGTTCTATGGAAGATATCCTTTTACGCTCCGCGTTGCTCGAACAAGCGCGCGGGCTCTTTACCGATAATACTAGAATACACGAGGCTATAAGAGCGGCCTTGAGTGAGTCGGAGGCCTATGCTGCCGACGAACTCGTTGAACTGGCTGAAGAGGTGCTGAATCAAATTGCGGCGGTGGGTGTTGTTCACTACCTGCAACGCGCTCCTCAGAAAGAAGTGCACAACGACTTTCTTGTGCAGCTGTTCAACTCCTCCGGTCACGATTACAACGCAGGTCCGCTCTTTCGCTGGGCGGCCAACATGTTGAAGGAATGTCCTGCTATGCAGTCTTCCGTTCACTACCCCTTCTTCTGGCAGAAGGCAGAGGGGCGGCTTCGCCTGGCAGAACGGGTGCACCATCTGTCGGAACTGCGCAACCAGGTCATGCACGGCTTCTTCGTGCTTCCCCCGGAAAAGAACCGTGAAGAGGCAGATGCCATCGGACAACTGCTCATCGATTTGCATGCGGTTCAATTTTTCGACATCGAAGCTGACTACCACTTCTGCCAAGCCGGGCGTTTCACCGGGCATTGGAACATCTCTGAAGAAGGGGAGTGGACCCACTATTTCGGCAAGGGTGCGTTTGGCGAGTTGGCTCAGCGCATCGTGGCCGAGCAGAAGCCTACGTTTTGGGAAAATGAACAGGCCATCATGGCAAGCTCGGCTGCCTCGTTTCCCGATAAGAACGCTTCCGAACTGCGCGAGTTCGTTTCAAAAAACAACCGAGGTGCATACGCCGTTTGGGTTCATCCAACGGATGATCGTACTGCCGAATATTTCGCGGCGATTAACCAAGAGCTTTCGGCAATACCGAATACACGCGTCATTGCATATGGGCTATACGAGCAAGGCCTCAGCTATACAGGTGTTTTTCTGTTGAATCGACTACTGCAGGTGCTCGATCCCGAAAGCAAAACCAAAAGCAAGAACAAGAAGCCCGAAGAACAATTGGCTGCCGCGCGTAAGCTCACAACGGATAAGGTTATCGTCATGATCAACCGCATCCACCTGGCGCTATTCAGTCCGCAGCATGTCACACGATTGAACAATATCCTCTACGACAACGATATTTTACTCGTGGCCGTTGGTCATCATTATGAGCATTTCAATGCGTTCTTCAACGGCTTTACCACGGTGGAACATCCGTCGGTAGTTCCCAGCAGTGAACAGGCTACAGCAGCCCTCCGCAATTACTTACGTTTCAAAGGACCCTCGCACGAGAAGGCCGATGAGCGCGAAGACGTGCAGCTGCTCGAATCCATTCTTGCTTCGGTTCTTGAAGAATTGGCAACGGAGAAAAGGCTTTACGCTCGACGCTTTGCGGATAAACACGAGTACTCCATTGAGTATGTGCATGAAATTGTAGCACTGCTGCACCCCTGGGTTCATTCGAGTCGTGAAGCTTTTGAAACCGACACGGTCGATGAGTTATATGGCTACCCCAGTACCATGACCGAAGTGACCCCCATATACCTGGCGCTGGGTCGCCGTGATTTGAAATTGGAGTATCAACATAAAGTATTATCTATATAATTCCCAACCATGACAGAATTTAAAAATCCTATAAAGGAATTACATCAAAAATTTCTTTCCTCATCTGACATAAATATTCGCACTTCAGTTTTCAAGCTCTGGCTAGAAGCAATCGTTAAGTTTAACCTGAGTGTGCATGTCGGATGGCTGATGAAGAATCGGCGAGAGAATGTTCCGGATAATATCAAGGTACAGCTCGTTAACTTATTCCAGAAACCACCTTCCATAGGAGTCTGCTTATCATTGTCGCGATTAATAAATCGAATTATCCCCGCCAGCGAAAGCATTCATGGAAGAATGACGGAATTTCGTGCTTTATTTGAAGCAAGTGACTCGTTGTTTTCTGAGCTTCTTGAAATAAGAAACGCCGAAGCACATTCAACGCGACCGATTACAAGTTTTGATTTGGATAGAATTCAAGATTATATGAATCGGGTTTCATATAATCCGTTTTATGCCTTGGAAGTAATCCCTATTCAGGTGAATGAATATGTTGAGGCTAGGGAAGATTCCATGTTTGCTAACTTGAATCCTACCACTTTTGACAATAGAAAATTACCGGTCTTAGCGGGATCGGGAAATTACAAGCCGGGAAATCGAATGGGAGAAGATGATATTGTGTTATTTCCTGTTGCTGTTTTTAATGAGAACGATACGCTGTTTTTATGGAATCAACGCTCAGGATCCAATGGCAAATATTCGACATATGCCATAAAGTCAGATTCCGTAGTTGTAAATAATATCACGGATATTTCCGGTTTTCCATACGATGACTGGAAGCGGTCTGCAAATCCTATTTATGTGAAATATCTGGAGGTGAGGTCAAAAGCGCTGGATGACTTACCGGCTAATAAGGATATATCTATACGGGAGGTTTTCAATGAATTGAATCTGGCTAGACGACTGGAAGATGATGCTCAGATCAGGGAATACGAGAGGATATCAGAATTCCAGTTTTTAAGTATTATTTATAGTCGTATTGAAGATATAGCTGACGCCTCGGAGAGAGTGTATTTCTTGTCTTTTATTGTTGAGAGAATAGAAGAATATAAAACGGACGTTATTGACGATTTTAGGCGTCTGAGAGAACTGCAGTTGAAGGCATTGTTATTGTTGATAAAGGTTGAGATTGACCAAAAGGCTTATAATAGGGCGAGTGATTTGTCAATTTTTTTCTGTAAGAAATATATAGAGTTAACCAAGTCGTTTTATAACCAGTACAACTACTCTGCCTTTATACATGTTTTTAATACTATATCTGATAAATATTATGAGAATAATTTTAATTCATTCCTGCGTCGAATTGAGTTTTTTTCGATTTGGTTCTCATTTTTATTTGTTTTAATAGCTGTTTATAATTTAATTATGGGTGATACAACAATTGGCATTGTTTCAATTGTTGTCTCTGTTCCGTTCTTGATTTATTATCTTATACGAATGCGATTCGCCTATCCTGTTTTTAATAATAAGTTGAAATTGAGGGATATAGGTTTTCATTCAGTTTATGGGTTTAAACCGTTTCATGTTTTTAGATACATATTGACTTATTTGAATCAAGGAGCAAATCTTGGTAATAATTATGGTTTATTCACCTTAATTTCTTTTGCTCCTGAATCGTTGAATGGATCTTTAATTAGGACAGGATTTTTACTCTATGCCCCGGAATTGATACGTCGGGAATTTGCCGATGGCTTCGATAAAGGGGTGGATAATATTCTAGAGTTTGAGAACAAGATTCTATCGGCTACCGATGGGGCTGATTTAGAGTTCGTTCTTGCGTTAAGATTAAAAGTGGTTTTACATTTAATCGAGCATAATTATTATCTGGATGCGTCAGCTCTTGCTGATTTATCACATTATTATCGGAGAATGATGATGGCCAAGGCAAGAGATCAGCAAAGCGCAGAATATATTAATATATCACGGGTTCTAATGTTAGAATATCAGGATGATCGATTCTTTGATAGGCTTTTTGTAGTAGGTTCTTTGAATGATTTGCTTTACAGTGAATCCTTGATGTATATGTGGAAGTTTGTTCAGGCAGAATCTAATGAAAAAAGTGAATATATCAATTCGAGTAGAAATGCGTTAAGAGATAAGACCTATAGAAATACTAAAACACCGCCTGCAAGATTCGTTGACGGAAACTTCGCTATGCCCATAACGGCAAGTCAGGAGTCACGTTTGAGGTATTTAAGGGGGTTTTGGTTGGCCAATATTGGCGAGTTCGAAGAAGCCGTTAATGAATATCGTTTGGTATATCAGAAGAGTGAGGATGGCAGAGATTGCAGCTCTCTTTGGAATATAGTTTCGATAAGATGTGGACAGCAAAATGAGGTTGAGTTTGATAAGAGTTTTGCCCTATTAAAGCAGGTAATTCGTGATATAGATCCTGATTTGAAAAATAAATTACACAAATTATTAGATAGTGTCTCCGAAATTGAGCATGCCATCAAGGATTCTGGAGGCAAAATGCCGCAACATATAACGGGAGTAATCTTTGCGCCGTCTCAGGTATGGAAAAAGGTATCTGAAGTTCATGAATTAAAGGCGAATACATAATAGCTATGACCCCATTCCACCAATACCACAGCCGATACCTCGATTTAAAATCGAAACTCCAAGGATCTGATTTGAGTGCTTGGATAGAAAGCGAATCTTCTCACCTCAACAACCTCTTCATGGCCGGCCTTGGCATGGGCACGCTGTTTTTGCGCATGGGCGCCGTCATCCAGATGAGCGAGAAACTCCACGACGGTAATTCCGACAACGACGCTTTATTTATGAAACAGGTGGTCGACAATTTGCGCGAAACCCTGCCAAGCGACACCAACTGGAAAAACCTATGGTATGCATCGATGCAGGCCGAAAGCAAATGGGAAAAGGCCATTCCGCGCGACAGCAATAAAAACAGCATGCTCGATCGCTTTGTAACGTTTCGCAACAAGTATGTTCACCAATCCATACGACTTATTCCCGAGCACATCAAAGAGGTGGAGAAGGGGATGAAGGTGCTCGATGAAATGGCGAGTCTCTACGCATTGTTTGAGGGTGGCGAGGTAAAGCTCAAGAAGGATGGCTACTTCTGGAAGCAAGGCAAAAAAACACTGGAGCTTCACCCCTTTGTTCAACAAGGCGCGCAGGAAGGCTTGCCCTATTTGTTTCAAGGCTTGTATGACAATAAGTCAAAGGCCAAGTTCATCAATACAGTCTATGGCGATGAAACGAACCCGGATATCAATCTACCCATCGATCAAAAATTCGCGCCCATGCAGCAAGCCTTGCGCGGAGGCGCAGGGCAGGTGTTTGATCACAGCGAGCGCATGCAATACTACCTCGATTGTTTTGTGGGGCGAGAGCGCGAAGTGCAATCCGTTATAGGTTGGGTGAACAGCGACTCACCCAACAACGTATTGCCTATATACTCGGAGGCCGGAATGGGAAAGGGAGCGCTGACCGCTGGCATTATTGATGGGTTGTTGAAGGAAAATACCCCGGTGATGTATCATTACTGCGGCTCGGGTATGGCCAATAGTCTGCATGCTGTGTTGTATCATTTCATTTTGCAGGGCAAGAAGATGCCCGGTATGAATGGAGCCGGCGTTTGGAAGGTGGAAGATGAAGCACTGCAACGCAAGCTGGATCGATTGCCCTCCCGTTACCATGATGCCGTCAAGTTGTTTCAGAAACTATTGGACGATTGCTACGTGCCCACCAAGAAATATGAAGGCAAGCCACTGGTGATTGTCATTGATGGTCTCGACGAAGCCGCAGTGGCCAATAGTCAGTTGAAAGTATCGGATTGGTTCTATACCTACAACGAAAAGGACGAACCCGAGGAAGACTGGAAGTCGCCCGATTTCGTGAAGTGGATTTTCACCTACCGCTCGTTGCCCGATAAAAGCAAGGAAGGCTTTCGCCTCGACGGGCGCTTTGCCCTTGAGAAGAATGAGCTCGTGCAGCCCTTGCAAGGCCTGTCGGAAGAGGCTGTGCGGGAGGCGTTGAAACAGTTTGAGGTGTCGGATGAATTTATTCAGACGGTAATGGAGCGGGGGGCGGTTTAATCTAATGAAGTAAATAATTAATAATAAATAACCATGTATTACATTTTAAAATTTCAACTCACAAAGTCAGAGGGTGCTATGCCTACGATGACGGATGTTATGGCAGCTCATCCAAATAAGAGCTACGAAGAGGTAGTTAAGGATGCAATGAGATTTTCCTTTAATAATGACAATGATTTATTACCCATTGTTAATTGGAAGTTAATAGATGATGGAAAGGAATCGCTGCAATTTAAGAGTGATGAAATGATGGGATATCCAAAGCCCGTGATTTGGTTGCACCTGGAGGATGAGGTCGATATTGAAGATCCTGATAATTGGGTTGATGCTTTGAGCAGTGATTATGTTATCGAAATTGAGGGAGTTAACATGGATGAGCCATTTTATTTTCAAGATCACAATGGCTATAGCAAAGTGGAAAGTGCCGAATGGCTTGCAGATGAGCTTTGGGAGTCATTACAGAGTTCAATAGCTAACATGGAGGATAACCAGGTGAATAACTTGTCGGATAAATTCCTAATCACTAGGCAGCGAAGTGATGAGGATGAAGGTATCGCTCTATCTTCTGTAATTAAAAGCGACGAAAAAGAATTCGTCTTTACCTGGTTTTTTGAAGGTGAGGAAGCATTAGCGGATTTTGAATTTTACAATAATGAATATTCTGACTCTGACGGGTGCTCTTGTG
>Ga0315899_10002312_pt1 | contig 21122 bp, 22 predicted proteins | sample LakEriMetagenome_2_FD_203518 | JGI IMG/M metagenome (GOLD analysis project Ga0315899, IMG submission 203518) | Freshwater fungal communities from buoy surface, Lake Erie, Ohio, United States - Buoy 4 MA112 | ecosystem: Environmental > Aquatic > Freshwater > Lake | place: USA: Lake Erie, Ohio... | reverse complement strand
AAACACATAAATAAGATTGAGAAGGAAACTGTTCATATTCTTACAAATAAATTACCAATTGGGGAAACTTATAAATTAAAATTAAATGAGACAATCAAAAATTATAAATAAAAAACATAATATATCCATACCAATTTTCATCGTTTACAACGCGTTTTATAAACAACCATTTTTTGCTTAAGTTCTACCAATTCAGCTTCTATTTCAATCGAACTCATCCCCGCGAAGGGCACTTGCATGCATGAGTTGAACAATATTTCTAATAATTTGAAATCCAACCCCGTTCCCTTTCTTGTATTTGGATATTTACAATACTTCATCTTTACTTTTTCCTTTAATTAAATACTGAATCATGGATTCGTTCATTCCAACTCCTGTATCATTAATAATTATTTTATAGCCGTTTTCTAATACTTTATATGAAATATTTATACTTCCCTCATTAGTCGAATGAATGGCATTAATTATTATGTTATACAGTAAAACCCTTAATGAATCTGCCCAGTTTAATATGATTAATCCATCAGGGATATTGTTTATAATTTGAACATTGTTATTATGTTTAAACGGTTCAACAAATTCAACTAAATCATTAACCAATAAAAATAAATCAACTGATTGCTTGTTTGGTAAAGCTTCAATATTATCAAATTTTACCCAATTAAGCATATTGGATGTCAGATATTCTAAATCCTTAGAGGTCTTTGCAATTTGTTTTATGGAAGATTTCACGTTTGCTTCATTACTAACGTCAGCAATGTTTTTTGCAGTGATATGTAAATATTTTAAGGGAGTTAAAATATCATGATTCATGATGGCAATTACATGATCTTTTGCTTGGTTTCGTTTTAATAAATAATCATTCAAATTATTTAAAGAAGCTGTTTTTACTGCAACTTCTATCTCCAATAATTTTTGCCTATGTTGATAGATTATGGTTTTAAACCGTATATACAATAGAATTAAACCTATTATAATTAATAAGTAAACAAAATACATTAAAGGATTTAGTGTCCAAGGATATTTAATGGTAATGCTATAGGATTCTACTTCCCATTTTTCATTTAAGGTATTTCTAATTCGAATTGAAATTTTATGAATACCTGAACCTGGATTTGAAAATTTTAAATTTGGAGACTTCACGTTAACCCTTACCCAAGCTTCATCATCAAACTTATATTCTAGCATGATATTTTCTTGTGATAACATACCTGAAATGCCAAGTTGCATTTCAATATTTTTTACCCTAGATGGAAACTCGTTATTCAAATTCCCGATTTCAACTAATTTATTATCAATAAATAATTTATCAAGAAAAACTTTTGGCTGTATATTAATATCTGGAAGGCTATCAGGGTTAAATTGGATTAATCCATCAATACTAGGGAAAGAGAATTTGCCATCCTTTGATTTTATAGCACAAGGACTGCATCCTCCATTCATCTCTAACTGATCAATTCCTTCTGGTTTTCCGTAATAACTAAACTTGATATTTCCTGGTCCTAAATTCCAAAAATCGATCAATGATTTTGAAGGAGACATAAATAAACCCTTATTGGTACTTGCCCATATTCTTTGTTTATCATCCTTAAAAAAACAATGAGTATAATTCAAGTAAGCATTTTGATCTAAGGGAACTTTCTTAATGGTGTCATTTCGAAACATATATACCCCACCACCATAAGTGCCTAACAAATAATAACCATCTAAATTATAAATTGTTCTAAAATTAGCATCTGACTTGTCCTTATAAAAAAGCTTAAATGTATTCTGTCTTACATTATACTTATACAAACCCAGACTCATCACTAGATAATATGGTTAAATATTTCAAATGACTTGAAACGTATTTGTACAGTCTAAAATTAATTTTAGTGTAAATATTTTTATTTAGGTAGTAGTCTCTAATGTCAATATCTATATTCAAGCTATCTTTTGAAATATTTCTAATATTATGCTTATAACGAAAATAGTCTGCTTCCGATTTTAATTTTCCTGATTTGTTTTCAATTACAGGAATATTACCCTTTATGGTAAATATCCGCTCGTCAATTAATTTACCATATATTTTACCAATATTTGTTTTATCAAAAATTACAATTCTTCCATTTAATACAGCCGTATTTTCATTGTCTCCAAAACTCTGAAATCCATGACCACTGTATCTAACAATACCAGACTCGGTAGCTACCCATAAGAATCTGCTACTCGAATCAAAAATCAAACCCTTAATTGCATTGGTAGGCAATCCATTTTTGGTATTGATTCTTTCAAAATTATATTGTAACTGTGCAAAGGAATGAAGGGAACAAAAAAGAAAGAGGGCAATTAATAATGCGCGAAATGATGCGCTAAAAAATTGATTAATAACTAATTTGATGCACATGTGCCAGCTGTAATAATTGCGTAAATGAATCTACTTTAACTTTGTCAAATATATTTGATTTAATAGTAGAAACCGTATTCATTTTTAAACCCAATGAATTCGCAATTTCTTTGGTTCTATAGCCATTTAATAAATAATGGAGTACTTCCAACTCCCTCACCGCCAAAGTAGAAAATGGATTACCCGTATCCTCTACTTTTTTCTTGATGGTAAGTGGTTGGTTCTTAATAAATAGCTCTAAATGATAGTTAATCTCGCTTTCCGAAGCGCCCTTGTGTAAATAGGAATGAATATTGAACTTATTAATGATTTTGCCATACACATCTATGGGTTGCATGGAATGGACTAAAATGGATAAATGTGGATATTTCTCATTGATGGCCTCGATATATTCCAAGGAATTACCATCAGGTAATATAATATCCAATATCAAATGGGTGTAAGGATTAGTCGCTAATTCGGTCATTAAATCGGTACAAGTGCTCACTTCACCAACGGCACCCACCTGCAATTTGTTTAAAATGGCAGTCAACCCCATTTTCACAATGCTATGATCCTCAGCTACTAATACTTTTGGTTCCATACTTTAGCTTATCCTCAAATTTAGTCATTTAACATCTATTTTATATTTGATTTTGAATTGATAGAATTAATTCTATATTTGACTTGGATTATATTTAGATAGATGAAAATCTACTTTCATTTTATTATATAATCTCTAATTTTATAGAAGCTTATATTAGCTGCCTTAAAACGATTGCTTGCTTTTTATGTTTAGTTTAAACAAAATAGTGAAAGACGATATTTTAGAAATTAGTTTCTCTAATGAGAATAAAGAAACTAAAATCTATACTATTGCAGATGCAAAAGGCAATGCTATATTACAAGGCAAAATTACAGGCCAAACCCAAAGAACCTGTTTATACGTAGGTGATCTTAAAAAAGGCCAATACACATTTAGTATAGGAGATGATTTGATCCAAGAATTCAGTATTCAATAACAAAAATGTCATTTATTTTAATTTAATTAAATTTGATGAAAATCGATTTAATTGAAAATCTCCATTTGCTCAGTTGGTAAAGCCAACGAATCTTATATTAAAGAAGGCGTTGATCAATTCACTAAAAGAATTGGACACTACTACCCTGTAGATTGGCAACTCATAACTCCAAGTAAACTTACTGAGCCTTTGCACATTAAAAAAGCTGAAGCAGAAAGTATTTTAAAATCCCTAGCAAAAACAGATATTCTTATTTTATTGGATGAAAAAGGTAAAATGCTAAGTTCCCCTGGTTTAGCCAATTTAATACAAAAACAGGCTAACCAAAGTGCGCAAAGAATTGTATTTCTTATTGGTGGCGCTTATGGGGTAGATGAAGAAATTAAACAACGCGCCAATTTTACTTGGAGCATTTCGGACTTAGTGTTCCCGCATATGCTAGTGAGACTAATGTTAGTAGAACAAATCTACAGAGCTTGTAGTATCTTGGCCAACGAAAAATACCATCACGAATAATTTTTAACACTCGTATTTTTACCCCATGCATATCACCCTCATCATAACCATCATTACAGTAGCTATCTCCATTTTATCCATGTACAATGAACCCTTAATGGATAAACTAATTTTTAATCCATACACCGTTCAAAGAAAAAATGAATGGTACAGATTTATTAGCTCTGGATTTATTCATGCAGATTTTATTCATTTGGCTTTTAATATGTTTTCTTTTTACATGTTTAGCGATTATGTTGAGCAGTTCTTTAGTATGATCTTTGGTGCTCGGGGATTGACCTTATACATAATTTTATATATTAGCTCTTTAGCTGTTTGTTTAATTCCTACTTTCTTTAAACACAAACACCAGTATCATTACAATAGCTTAGGCGCCTCCGGCGCCGTATCTGCCATTGTATTTGTAGGCATTTTCTTGCAACCTACTATTCAAATTGGCTTTTTCATTATCCCTCCTATTATTCCAGGATTTATATTTGGTCCTATCTATTTAGCTATTACCGCCTATTTATCTAAGAATGGGCAAAGCAGTATTAATCATAGCGCACACCTTTGGGGAGCCATCTATGGTATAGTCTTCATAATAATTACTGCTAAATTCTTAGGAAATTACGACGCTATAGGGTTATTTGTAGAACAAGTAAGGGCTTACTTACACTTATAGTATAGTGAGTTTAACTACTTGCTTTGTGGTATCCGTTATTCTGAATCGATGATCTATCCTTTGTCCAACCACCCAAAGTATTCTATCGCCAGAAGCTATAACGTTTTGTTTTTCTTTTTCTGCAGGACTTAATTTCGCTGAACCTAAAAAATGATTCAATTTCTTTTTCTTGTTTATTCCTAAAGGATAAAAATAATCCGTGGTTTGCCAAGATCTAACTAGCAATGGCCACTCTAGCGTGTCTGCATCAATACAAGCAATTTTTTTATCGTTGGGAATTTCTCCTAAAGCCTCTCTATTCATTGCTTCCACCATTAAAGAAAAATGGGTTAATTGTAAAACACCCTCTCCATAAATTAATTGATGCTCCATACTAGTACTTAAGGGCACTATTTGAATCATATTCTTATACTTCACTAATTTATGTGTATCACTTACCATGTAAGCGCCGGAATTGGCAGTCAATAATTTATGAACTTCTACAATTTGTTGTGACCTAAAACCCAAATTTTTAATGAGGCCCCATGTGTAGGTTTCGTAATGCGTCACTTTTAACCAATCTGTAATGTCAACACAATGAATCCCCTTATACTTTCTGGAAGCTTTTTTCCAAAATTGATGAACTCTTTCTGAAATAATTTCATCAGCTTCCTTCATTCTATCAACCGTACCTAAAATATTTTGAGTAGCATTTGCATACAATTGAGTCACCTGAGGAATCAATTGATTACGAATATAGTTTCTGGTATAATCGTCTTTTCCATTCGAACTGTCTTCTACATAATTTAATCCATGCTCTAATGCATACGCCTGAATGGCTGTTTTAGTAAATACCAATAATGGTCTTGCTATTGGAAATCTACCTTTTCTATATGGCGCAATACCCGTTAAACCATGAACACCAGTTCCTCTAAAAAATTGCATCAAAACAGTTTCAACTTGATCATCGGCATGATGAGCAGTTAACAAAAAAGCAGGTTGTTCTAATTCTTTGATAATCGATTCAAACCAAGTATACCTTATCTCTCTTGCAGCTTCTTGAATACCCATTTTATATGCCTGGGCATATTTAGCAGTTTCGAAGGATTGCACGAAAATGGGATAATTAAGTTGAGTGGCCAATTGTCTTACAAAATGCTCGTCTCTCAAACTCTCTGATCCTCTTAATTGAAAATTAACATGCGCAATAGTACATTTTGCACCAATTTGATGCATTAGATGTGCCAAAACAACACTATCCACACCACCACTCACCGCTAATAAAAAATGACTGCGTTTCAATCTTAACTCAGGAAACTGTTTATCCCAATAGGCCTTGAATGTTTCCAGGGTTAACATATTTATTTTTTCTGTTCTTTAGACCAAGCATCTTTCAAAGTAACTGTTCGGTTAAATACCAAGTTATTGAAAGTACTTGCAGGGTCTCTATAAAAATATCCCTTTCTTAGAAATTGGAATCTTGCATCTGTATGATCATTCATTAAAGCTGGCTCCGCATAGGCTTCCACTATTTTCAATGAATTCGGATTGATATAATCTTTAAAATCACCATCAGCAGATGCTGGATCTTCTATATTAAATAATCTATCATATTCTTTTAAAGTAACAGGCACTGCATCTGCAGCACTCACCCAATGTAAAGTACCTTTTACATGAATTCCAGATGTATCAGAACCTGATTTGCTATTTGGATGATAGGTTGTATATACAGTAGTTATGTTACCCTCTGCATCTTTATCAAAACTATCACAGGTAACAATATATGCACTCTTTAATCTTACAGACAAGCCCGGTCCTAATCTAAAATACTTTTTAGTAGGCTCTTCCATGAAATCTTCGCGCTCTATCCAAAGTTCCTTACTAAATGGCACTTCTCTTGTTCCGCCATTTTCGTCTTCTGGATTATTTTCTGAATATAAGATTTCAGATCCTTTATCATAATTAGTTATGACTAATTTAATGGGATTAGCCACTACCATTCTTCTAAGTGCAATTTTATTCAAATGCTCTCTAACACAAAATTCTAACAAACTAAAATCAATAATATTTTCTCTTTTGGCAATGCCAATTCTATCACAAAAATCTCGGATACTCTCAGGAGTATAGCCTCTTCTTCTCATACCACTAATTGTGGGCATTCTTGGATCGTCCCAACTTTGTACATGACCTTCTTGCACCAATTGCAATAACTTACGCTTACTCATTACGGTATAAGTCATATTCAATCTGGCAAACTCATATTGATGCGAAGGAAAAATTCCTAACTGTTCAATACACCAATCATATAATGCTCTATGTGGTATAAATTCCAATGTGCAAACAGAATGCGTAATATTTTCGATACTATCCGATTGCCCATGTGCAAAATCGTACATTGGATAAATACACCAGGCATCTCCAGTTCTATGATGATGAGCAGTTTTGATCCTATACAATAAAGGATCACGCATATGCATATTTGGACTAGCTAAATCAATCTTTGCTCTTAATACTTTTTCGCCATCCTTATACTTGCCCGCTTTCATCTCTTCAAACAAAGCTCTGTTTTCTTCAATAGTTCTATTTCTATAAGCATTACCTGTACCAGGCACAGTTGGGGTACCTTTTTGTTGAGCAATTTCTTCTGCAGTACTATCATCAACATAGGCTAAGCCTTTATCAATTAATTGCATAGCAAATGCGTATAACTGATCAAAATAATCAGAAGCATAACATTCTTTAATCCAATTAAATCCCAGCCATTGAACATCCGCTTTAATGCTTTCTACATATTCCGTTTCTTCTTTTTCTGGATTGGTATCATCAAATCTTAAATTAGTCGCTCCATTAAATTTTTGCGCTAGACCAAAATTTAAACAAATACTTTTCGCATGTCCTATATGCAAATAACCATTTGGCTCAGGAGGGAACCTAGTTAAAATACTTTTATGCTTTCCAGCAACCAAATCTGCTGCTACAATTTCTTCAATAAAATTCAGGCTTTTTTCTTCACTCATATAACTTCGATACTATTCGGGTAAAGATACAAAATCCTCTTCCCATCACCAAGACTAAGGACTAGCCTTTATAACCATATACCTTACAAACTTCTTGTACAAACTTTTCAATTTCTCGATCGTCTCCCTTGGCGTCATAGGGCTGTTTCAAGTTGCTTCCAAAAACAAAAGCAACTGCTTGCCAAAAACCAGCATTAAACCCGCCTTTATATTCTTTAATGATTTCGTAGCAATTATTGCCCGTTTCTCTATTGATTAACTTCATCAAAACCTTACCTTGATATACAGATAAATTAGTCACTTTGTCCGCAAACTCTTTCTTTAAATCTTTTTCCCTTGATTTGATGATTTGCTTTCTTGTTCTTTCATCTTTTACATTCACTAATTGGGCATTCACCTCATTAATCACTTTACTGGCAGATTTTGCATAGGGATAGGTCACATAAACAGCATTTCTAAGTCTTGTCCATTCCTTCCAATAACTAGAAGCGATCTTAGTTTGTAAGGTACGCACTTCAACTGTAGGAAGCCAAGATTGAGGAATAGTATCTCCTTCTGGTGTGATATATGCTTCAACTCTTAAGGTATCATATATAGTTGCCTGCGCCCTTAATTGCCCTTGCAAAAGGAAACAGACAAATAAAACCATACCAAATTGAAATGCCTTTTTCATAATAATTGATACCCTAAGGTACAAAAGGTAACCTAAATTGCCTTGTTCTTTCTAATTCTTTGAAGCATGCTCATCATAAAGCCAATGGTCATGACTACTACCCCCAACCATAAAACATTGATAAAAGGGAATTCATACACCTTTAGCGTTATTAAATTGGTTAAAGAGGAAGATTCTTTAATGCCTATTTCTAACACCCCTTCCTCTTGGCTTACCACTTTATTGAAACTTAATACCAGATTTTGGGCCTTGATGGTATCTAAGCGTTGCTCCATATTTAACCCCTCCAATAGGATACCTGGCTGGGACTTGTACTGTAATCCTTCTTTAGAAGTAACTTGTAAATCTAATATTAACTCATTGGTTCCTGCTGTTCTATTAGCATTAGGATTCACCAATACTTCATTCAATTTTATGTAACCATTGCTATAAAAAATAGAATCACCAATTTTAATTTTTGCTGGCTTAAAGGCAACCGTATCTTCTTCAGAATGATCTTGAAAAGAAGTAATATAGACAAAGATGTCTTTTAACCAATAATGCTTTGCATCAGGATTCGCAGAAAATCCTTCCGCCCCTTTATTGTTTTTTAAAATGTCTGGATATAAAAAGAATTGTTCATTGGTTTTCTTATCGGTAAATCGTAATTCAAAAAATCTTTTATTTAATTCATCCGTAGTATCTCTGGTATACTCTACCATATATTTACCCATATCCGTATTGATGCCTTCAAACAAAGTTATATTCTCTCTAGGATTGCCCACTGGACTTTTACGCATGTCAGCATCTTCTTTCAAAACATTGATACCAGTTGTATTAAAACTGATCACTGTTTTATTGGACGCTGATAAGAAAATACCCAATAACACTAATCCAAAACCAATATGACCCACACTTGCTCCTGCAGATTTTAATTTTCCTTTTAACACACTCAACCAATAATGTAAATTAAAGACCACGGTATATACCGATGTTAAAATTCCAACATACAAAGCTCCTAAAAATCCTGGACCTTTTTGATGGTATGCTACCCCAACAAAAACAAAGAGTAACACCGTTATTAAAATGGTAACAATACCTGGAAGGAGTAATTGTTTTTTGATTTGTTCAATTGGAGTATGCTTAAATCTTAGATACTGCCCAAATGCAGATAAACTACCAATAATAATGGCTACAAAAACCTGCACCTGATTATGGGCAAATTCAGGATCTTCTGGAGGAGCAATTTTTGTACCAAAAATTTTATTGAAAACTGGAATGGAAGTAATTGCAATGATGACTACAGCAGATAATACTAAAACCAATGAACCTACTAGCATCCAAAACTCTCTGCTTGAAATATCGTCTTCTTTAGTAGGCTCCACCATAAAGCGATAACGAACAAAATACAATACAAAGAATGGAATAACAAATATCAATAAGAATACCAATAATTGCGCATTCATTCCTAAATCGGTAAATGCATGAACCGAAGTATCACCTAAAATACCGCTTCGAGTTAAAAAAGTTGAATAGATGATCAATAGAAAACTCAATCCCATAAACAAGTAAGACGCTTTTACACTTGACCCTGTCTTTCTGAAGATCATCGTAGTATGTATACCAGCTACTAAAACCAACCATGGAACCAAAGATGCATTTTCTACTGGATCCCATGCCCAATAGCCGCCAAAGTTTAAGCTCTCGTATGCCCATGCAGCACCCATCATAATTCCTAAACCTAATATACCTGCACTAAAATTGGCCCATGATAAAACATGGTTCATCCAGCCATTGTCTTTTTTTAATAAACCAGCCACCGCAAAAGCAAAAGGAACGGTGGTGGATGCGAAACCCAAGAATAAAACTGGCGGATGAATTACCATCCAATAGTTTTGAAGTGTTGTATTTAATCCAGTACCATCTTTAATAAATTGTAAATAATCTGGTCTAGATAAAATAGGCCAGTTCATTTCTTCTCTTAATAATATAAAGGGACTTGAACCCACTTTTGCTCCAAAAATAAATACTCCGATCACCATGGATGCCAATAAGAATTGAACAAAGCTTAAAGTCATCATCACCCCATTAGGTCGCCACTTTACATTGTACATAATAATCATACCCAACACACAATGCCAGAAACTCCATAATAAAAAGCTTCCTTCTTGTCCTTCCCAAAAACAACTCAATAAATATTCAAAAGACAATGACTTATCACTATGAGAATAAGCATACTTATATTCAAACAAATGATTCGTAATCACATAAGTTAAAATAACGAAGCTAGCAACCACTGTAATTACTTCAATTCCAAAAGCCATCTTGGCTAATTTGTTCCATGATTTTTCTTCGTCTAGGTTGGTTGCATAAAATGCTTTTGCAAAAGCAAAACTTGCCACTAAAGATGCTACTAATGAAAGTAGCGTGAAGAAATAACCAAATTGACCAGGTAATAAATGTTCGCCAATATATTGTAGGGTTGCAGGATTGCTTGCAGTGTTCATGTAATCAATTTAATTTGATAAGGTTTCAGGTTGTTCTTTCATTGCAGTTGGATTGTCCTTGTATTTTGAAGGACATTTCATCACAATGGTTGAACACTCAAAAACATCTCCCTGAACCTTCCCTTTTAGAACGAGTCTTTCAGATTTTTCCATATCCGTTGGCATGGTGTTATGATATACCACGCTAATCTTTCCTCCCAAACTATCTTGCACATTAAATTTTAAATAATTTGGATCTTTAATAGGATCATACTGAACAGGAACGGTTTTATCCATTTTTACAATCAAATTCACAAATTTGCCCTGTTTTTGCTTTGCAGAACTTACTGTTTCGTAGCTGCTCAAATCACCCGTATAGCTTATCAATACAACAATTGCAGCTGCAATTAAGACCAATAAAATAATATGTGTTTTCTTCATAACGCAAAGTTAACCAAATGGTCTTAAATTGCACCAATATTTACTCAATTCGTAATTAACCACTTATGCGTGTTTTTGACTATATTATTGTTTGTAAAAGTCCCGATTTTAAGAATGTTGACAGAATGAGCCAGTTTATGCTTTTTGTTTCAACAATTAGCTTTATTTACTCCATCATCAAAGGAATATATCCTCATCCAGCATTGTTAATTGCTATCACAACCAGCGTTATAAGTTGGTGGATTTTTTGTGTTTATGAGCGTAAAAGAGGTGTTTTACCCTATTATAGATTGGGTTTATTATTTGCCTCATGGGGATGGTATTTGCAACCCAATGGATTAATCATTGCAGGTATTTTCTTAATTGCTGCATTATTTGAAAGACAAGTGAAGTTCCCTTCTGAAATTGCGTTTGATGAAGCTGGCGTTGTATTAAACACTTTTCCTAAAAAATATGTTCCTTGGTCCGAATTACAAAACGTCATCATTAAAGACAATGTATTGACCATAGATTTCAAGAACAATAAATTGATACAAAAAGATATTAACGAACCTGTAACTCCAACCATTGAAGCTGAATTCAATGGTTTTTGTTCAGAACAATTGTCAAAATAGTACCTTTACCATATGTCATTACAACAATCTCCTTATATTTTATATTCCGATGGCGAGGGCAATATTTTTGAAGACACCAGTTTATATGTTGCTGGCCGAGCAGGATGGGATGCATATCCCGTTCCTGAGGAAGATTGGATAGAGTTACCCAATGGAGGAAATTTATACGAACTACCTGGCAGAAGAGGAATTGGTATCGATGTGGAAACGGGCGAAATGCGCATTTGTGAAAAAGGTTGGGCTGTTGCGGCTTTTATACCACCAGCTCATACAGGTTTATACGTTGCAGCCTATGAGACATCAGAAGATGCTCCCACTTTGCCATTGTTTTGCTATACCGCAGTGGGTTGGTTAGATGGAAAAAACTATGTGCCAGCTGTTAGAATAGAACAAGATATTAGACAGGATTGTGAAGGGTATGATCAAGAAATTATTGACGCAGGAACGCAAGATTTATTAAAAGCATTTAATCAAAATAGATTGGTGAAGCATTTGATGGATAATTGTTGCCAAACCTATGATTGTCCTGCAGCAAGAAATTTTGCAATGGGTAGATGGGAATGCCCTATCCCCATTTCACCAGCATGTAATGCCAACTGTATAGGATGCATCTCTTTCCAACCACAAGAAGAAGAAATTATTTCTACGCAAGATAGATTGACTTTCAAACCTACTGCTGCCGAAGTAGTAGAATATACTGTTCCCCATTTAATGAATGCTCCATTCCCTATTGTTAGCTTTGGACAAGGCTGCGAGGGAGAACCATTGTTAATGTGGGAGACCATCAAAGAAGCGATTATTGAAATCAGAAAGCATACCGATAAAGGAAGTATTAATATTAACACCAATGGATCTAATCCAAAAGCAGTGGCTATTTTAGCAGAAGCAGGATTAGATAGTATTAGAGTAAGCTTAAACTCTGCGAGAGAAAGTATTTACACTGCTTATTATAGACCTAATAATTACCAATTTAGTGATATTGTAGAAAGCTTAAAAGTAATGAGTGCTGCAGGTAAATGGACAAGTATAAATTATTTCGTATTCCCAGGCATGACCGATTGCGAAGAAGAATACGAAGCACTAAGAAAATTGATTATTGAAACGGATTTGAAAATGATTCAGTGGAGAAATTTCAATATTGATCCAGACTGGTATTTAGGTAAAATCAATGTGATTGAAACCAATGAATTAATGGGTATCAAACAAATGATGGAATTAATCAGAGAAGAATTCCCTGATTTGAAATTTGGTTACTTCAACCCACCAATGGAAAGAATTAAAGGCAATTTTAATCAAAACTTTGCGCACCATTGAGAAGGCAAAATCAATTAGGCGCCATATTTGCTATTACTAGTACTGTAATTTGGTCAGGCAATTTTATCGTATCTAGATATGCAATACATTTAGCTGGTCCAATTAGTTTGGCTTTTTTTAGATGGACCATTGCTAGTATCACTATGTTTCCTTTTGCATATGTTGCTATCAAAAAAGAATGGCACATTTTTAAGCAAAATAAACTGTACTTTTTTTTAATGGGATTAGTGGGCATTGCTATTTACAATACATTGATTTATACAGCGGGACATTATACTACAGCCATCAATATGGCTTTGTTTGGTTCTACGGTTCATCCCATTGTATCTGCCTTACTGGGAGCAGCTCTCATTCATGAAAAACTTCATTGGAAAAATATTACAGGTATAGTGATATGTATTTTTGGGACGATATACCTATTGACAAAAGGGGAATTGATCAATATCACTCATTTTAAAATTGGGGCGGGTGATCTATTCATGATTTTAGCAGGTTGTTGTTTTGGAACATACAATGTTTTTGTAAGAAAGAAACCTTCTGGTATTTCAAACACTTCCTTTTTGTTTTGCTTATTTACTTTGGGAGCCATTTTTTTATTTCCAGCTGCACTATTAGAAATGAAATATATTCAACCTGTTGTATATAATACTCAACTACTTTGGATTGCTTTATATATTGGAATTGGGAATTCTACCATATCCTACTTAGTTTGGAATATGGCCATTCAAAAAATTGGTCCCGGAAAAGCTGCGCTTTTTGCAACATTAGCACCTTTATTAAGTTCCTATGAGGCTTTATTTTTCTTAGGGGAAACATTTAATAAAGCTCAAATTACCAGTGGATTAATTATTATTGTGGGAATATTGATCAATACTTGGCCCACGAACAATAAAGTTATTTCAGAACCAACTGCTTCCAAATAAATGAGTTCAACTATCCTACTTCTTTGTGGTATTGCATTTTTAGCTGGTTTTGTAGACGCTATAGTAGGTGGAGGGGGATTAATTCAAACACCTGCGGGACTGATCATGTTTCCTAACGAACCAGTGGCAAGAGTAATTGGGTCTTTAAAAATCCCCAGTTTTACCGGCACTTTATTTGCTGCTAAACAATATTTAAAAAAAGCGCCTATCCCAGCTGCTCGTCTTGTATTATTTACCGGCATAGCATTCGCCGCTGCATTCACTGGCTCATATTGTTTAACACTGGTTAGCAATCAATTCATGAAGCCAGTCATCTTTTTTGTTTTAGTGGTGATTGCTGTTTACACTTATACCAAAAAAGATTTAGGACTTTCTTCCATAGTTAAAGAAACTAGTTTCCCTTGGTACAAGGGTGCTGCCATTTGTTTGCTGATTGGATTTTATGATGGATTCATTGGCCCGGGGGCAGGTAGTCTATTGGTGTTGGCATTTATTAGTTGGTTAGGATTTGATTTTTTACAAGCCAACGCACATGCCAAAGTGGTGAATCTGGCTACTAATTTAGGCTCTATTGTGTTGTTTATGATAAAAGGATCGATTCTTTGGAGCATAGCCATTCCGATGGCTATTTGTAATGCAGTCGGTGGATTCTTAGGTTCTAAGATGGCTATTCAAAAAGGTAATAAATTTATAAGAACCTTTTTCTTGATCGTCATCATTGCCACTTTATGTAGATTGGGTTATGATGTTTTTTTACATTAATTTTAAGCTATGCAATTAAGCTTTGAACAATCAAAAAATATTAAGGCAGCTATCTACACCATCGTCATTTGTGTAGGATTAGCATCTATATTTATTGTTCTTCAATGGCAACAGGCAGCCCCCACAATCACCCCTCCTGAACCACAATTCATGGAAGTAAATTTGGGTAACAGTGAAACTGGCGAAGGAACAATACCGCCATTAAGTAAAGATGCGCCTGCACCCGAAGTAGGTGCCAATAAATTCTCCAAAGCAAGTGCCAATAACCAGTCGATCAAAGTAAACAATGGAGCCAGTGATGATAATGACGAAAATATTGCTTCTGGAAAAAATAAAAATATCAAAGCCACTCCGCTCCCCACGAATTCAAAACCAAAAGCTGTGATGGGAAAATATGCTGGTGGTAATGGGAAAGGTGGAAATAACCAAGACAGTTATAATAATGTGAAAGACCAAGGCATTGCTGGAGGTAAAGGTGACCAAGGTGTTGCAAACGGAAGTATTAATGGCAATACTTATACAGGCACTGGTGGTCCATTTGTTACCAAGGGGGATAGAAAAATTACAAAAGCCTATTCTTTCAATGGCGATGTAGAACCTGCAACAATTTATGCCGAAATTGAAGTGAGCCCAAATGGTCAAGGTAGATTTATACAAATTGTAAGAGGCTCATCATCTAACGATATAAAATACAAAAGAGCTATTGTAGACTATTTAACTAAGATTAATTTCAACACCAGCGATCACAGTTCTACTGTTACAGTGAAGTTCAAATTTGAAGTGAACAATTAATACATATGTCCACTTATCAAGACACTTTAGATTATTTATATGCTAAACTACCAATGTACAATAGGATTGGTGCTGCTGCGATTAAAAATAATCTAGATAATACATTGGCAATTTGTTCTTTTTTAGGCAACCCTGAAAAAAAATATCCTTGTATACATATTGCGGGTACCAATGGAAAAGGCTCTTCTAGTCATATGCTAGCAAGTATTTTTCAAGCCGCTGGCTACAAAACTGGTTTATATACCTCTCCTCACTTATATGATTTTAGAGAAAGAATCAAAGTAAATGGACAAATGTGCCCCGAAACATTTGTCACAAATTTTACCAATAAAGTAAAACCCCTCATCGAAGCAATTGAACCTAGTTTTTTTGAAATAACCGTAGGTATGGCATTTGATTATTTTGAACAAGAACAATGTGATATCGCCATTATTGAAACTGGTTTAGGTGGAAGATTAGATAGTACGAATGTCATACAACCCATTTTGAGTTTAATTACCAATATTGGATGGGATCATATGGCTTTACTCGGCAATACCCTACCTGCAATTGCTGCTGAAAAAGCAGGCATTATCAAAGAAAAAACACCTATTGTCATAAGTGAGGTAATTGCCGAAACAAAAGATGTTTTTGTAGGAACTGCATCCAAATTAAACGCACCTATCTATTTTGCAGAAGATTTTTTACAATTCAAATCATTTACCAATCATTGGACTACTGCCCATTTCGAGTATGACCAAATTTCTATAGACTGTGATTTACCTGGCAAGTATCAATATAAAAATATCAGAGGAGTTTTGCAATGCGTTTATTTATTAAAAAAAATGGGCTGGAAATTAGATGATACTCATGTGACAAGAGGTTTACAACAAATCAAAGCAACCACTGGATTAATGGGTAGATGGGAGTGCATTCAAGAAAGTCCCAAGTTGTTTTTAGATGTTGCCCACAACGAACATGGGATGCACGCTTTATTAGAACAACTATCCACTTTACAATACCAGCAGTTACATATTATCACAGGTATGGTAAAAGATAAAGATGTAGATGCAGTTTTAGAACTACTCCCTAAAGATGCGCTATATTATTTTTCCAATGCACATATTCCAAGAGCTATGCCAGCAATAGAACTTGCTGAAAAAGCCCATATTTTAGGTATCCAAGGTGATATTTATGAAAATGTAAATGAAGCCATAGAGGCTGCCAATAAAAATGCCCATTCAAATGATTTGATCATTGTAATGGGCAGTATTTTCTTAGTGGCAGAAGTTTCCAGGCCTACTTAGAAATTGCTCCTTAAGAAACTCCACTACCAACCTTTCTCTTCTCTTAAAGTGGTAATATGCGCTACATGATGTTTACCATGCCAAGCATATACAGCAAATAAATCCCATAAACTCACTTCTGCATTTCTGCCTGGATGAAATATTTTTCTTTGCCATTGTGCTTCGGTTAAACTATCCAATAAATTAGCCCAACGCTCATGCAAAGCAAACAATAAAGTAATAGAATAATTGATGGGCGTATCTAAAGCATCTGCCATAGACACCCATGCATTTTCATCATACGCTTTAACTGTAGGCAGGTCTTCTGTTAATCCTAATTTAAATCTTGCAAATGCATTCATATGACTATCTGCAATATGATGCACTAATTGTTGCACTTTCCAACCCCCTTCTCTATAGGGTGTTTGTATTTGTGCTGCATCTAAATTTTGAATAGCCATCTCCAAGTCTTTAGGTAAATGGCGTAAATCATTTATCCATTTATTTTTTAAAACTTCAGAATAAGGGGCAGTTTCGTATTTGCCAATGGGGTATCTTGGATCTTTTGTCATACTATTTATTTTAATCTTCTCTTAATGCTCTTCCAGTTTTATGAATGAATACATCTTCTAAATTAGCCATCTTTACTTCTTTGGATTTTTCAAAGCCTGAAGCCACTAATTCATCAATCAATTCATTGGGTGTATTAATAGCAATAATTTTCCCACTATCAATAATCGCTACTCTATCACACAGCACTTCTGCTTCATCCATGTAATGAGTGGTAATAATCACTGTAGTGCCGTTCTGTCTAATTTCTTTAATTAAATCCCATAAATTTCTTCTTGCTTGAGGATCTAACCCTGTGGTTGGTTCGTCTAAGAAAATTATTTTAGGTTGATTGATTAAAGTAGTGGCAATGGAAAATCTTTGCTTTTGTCCACCACTTAATTCTTTGAATTTGGATTTTGCCTTATCCACTAAATTTACTTTTTCCAATAAAGCAATGGGTTCAATATTAGTTTGATACAAGCCCACAAATAATTCAATCAATTCAACCAAATTCAAATTGGGATAAAAACCAGCAGATTGTAATTGAACCCCGATGATTTTTTTGATAGATTCTGGATGGGTATCTAAATTCATACCATCCACAACAATCGTTCCTGAGGTTTTCTCCCTGAGCGTTTCAATAATTTCTAAAGTGGTTGATTTTCCTGCGCCGTTCGGCCCCAACAATCCAAAAATCTCCCCTTGATAAACTTCAAAGCTAATATCCTTGACTGCTTTAAAATCTCCATAATTTTTTACAAGATGTTGAACCGATATAATGGGTGTTTTTAACATAGACTTTGATAAGTTCAAACAAATTTAAAGCATTGTGCCTTATCTTTGTTAAAAGCTAATTTAATTTATAAATAGTATCCAATGAAGGTAGGTATATTAGGTGGTGGACAATTGGGAAGAATGCTCCTACAAGCAGCAGCTAACTATGATGTTCAAACCTATGTCTTGGAAAAAGATAGTAACTGCCCTGCAGCTCATTTATGTCATCATTTTACCAAGGGTGATATCCAAGACTTTGATACAGTATACCAATTTGGTAAACAATTAGATGCATTGACTATTGAAATTGAAGCGGTGAATGTAGATGCTTTAGAACAATTAGAAAAAGAGGGCGTAAAAGTATACCCTACCCCTGCAGCCATAAGAATCATCAAGAATAAAATTTTGCAGAAGCAGTTTTATGCAAATCAAGAAATTCCTAGTTCAGCTTTTCATATCACGCAACATCAATCAGATTTATTAAATCATATTAACTTTTTTCCTGCGGTACATAAATTAGGGGAAGGTGGATATGATGGTAAAGGGGTGCAAGTAATCAATAGTGAAGCTGACATTGAATTAGGTTTTAACGCCCCTTCTGTTTTAGAGCAAAAAGTGAGCATCGCCAAAGAAATAGCATTGATAGTTGCAATGAATACAAAAGGAGAAACGGTGATTTATCCAACTGCAGAAATGATTTTTGATCCAGTATATAATTTATTGGATTATCAAATAAGTCCTGCAAAATTAGAAGAGCAACAATTATGGAAAGCACAAGCCATTGCTAGAAAAGTAGTAACCGGCTTAAAAAGCCCAGGCTTATTTGCAGTGGAACTATTCATCGATCGCGAAGGTGACGTATGGGTAAATGAAACTGCCCCTAGGGTTCACAATAGCGGCCATCATACCATTGAAGCAAATTATAGTAGCCAATACGATATGCTTTGGAGAATACTCTTAGGTCTTCCTCTTGGTAACCCCAATGAAATCTTGCCCTCTGCGATTGTAAACCTAATTGGTGCTGAAGGTTATAGTGGAAATGTTATTTATGAAGGTTTAGAGGAAGTATTAAAAATGGAGAATGTTTTTGTTCATTTATATGGTAAAACAACCACCAAGCCTGGTAGAAAAATGGGACATGTAACCATCATAAGTAAAGACTATTTAGACCTTACCCATAAAGCCAATAAAATCAAGCATACTTTAAAAGTGATTGCTTAGTTCGTACTTATTGCTTTCATCAAATTTGGGATGACTTTCTTCTTTTGTTGTAAACTCTTGGTATATCCTATACCAATGATACTTTTAATTTGAAGCCCAGGTGATTGTTTGAGTGGCCCAAATATGCGAATCTTGTCATCATAGATTAAGTCTAAATTATAAGTAGCTGATAAATTTTTCAAAATTTTGAAAGTAAACAAATTGGTCATAAACAAATTAATGTTCTCTGGCTGATTGTAATAATTAGAGAAAAAGTCAGCACGACCTCTATAAGTTACATTGGGCGCAATAGTATTATTGTAGTTCACAGTAACAAATAAACCTGTTTCTCTATTTACTTTTTGACCAGGCTCCACCCCATATTTACCCAATGCAGAAAGCTTTTCATTTAAAACCAATGTAGTTCTTGAAGTCACTGGAGAAAAGAAGATAGATAAAGTATTATCTGGCTTATAATCCAATCCTGCTGATATAATAATATAAGCTGGTGAAAGTAAACTTGAGGTAAAAACAGGCGTTGTACCAAAACTATAACCATCAAAAAATTGAGAACGGAAATTAAATAAACCAGAAATATACCATACCCCTGTGGTATCTATCTTATAGCCGTATTTGCTTAAAAAATCTAAACGATCGTCATTCTTGCGTCCGCCCAAAGAGGTGGATTGAATAAAACCCAAATTCACATCAAAATTGTTGTCCCAGCCATGCCTATCTTTTTTGAAAAATGTATAATAGTTGAAAAAGCTATTGATGGCCATGTTAAAATTATCCCCTCCGGCAGCCCAGTTACTGAGTGAACTTTGGGATAGATTGAAATTGTACATACCACCCTGTTTCCAGTTCCAATTAGTGGTATCTGGATCTTTTTTGATACTTCTGGAGGTTTCATTCCTTAATTTAAGTAAGGTAAGATCTTGAGCAAATAAGCTACTACAACCAAAAATTAACAGCACCAACAAGGGGGATCTACGCATCTTCTCTATGTTTACACAAAGATATTCTAGAAAGCGCTTAATTAGGGCTGACAAGTTGACATATTATAGTTTTTTACGTTAAATTTGCAGTTCAAACAGCATATCGAATGGAACTATACGCTATAGGAGCAAGAGAACATGATGAAAAAAGACAAGGCGAAGCGTTTATGTCAGAAAGAAAGGATCGCAAATTCGATCAATTTTTCTACGTGGAGAGCTATGGTTGCGCAATGAATTTTGCCGACAGTGAAGTGGTTGCATCTATTTTAGAAGAGAATGGCTATGGCAGTACAAGAGACGTAGAAGCAGCAGATTTAATTTTAGTGAATACTTGTTCTGTAAGAGAAAAAGCAGAACAAACGGTGCGTAAACGCCTTACAGAATTTAAAAAATTGAAACAGGCAAAACCAGGATTACTAGTGGGTATTTTAGGATGCATGGCTGAAAGATTAAAAGCTAAATTATTAGAAGAAGAAAGATTAGTAGATATCGTGGTTGGCCCTGATGCTTATAGAACCCTCCCCGATTTGATCAAAGAAGCAGGTACTGGACAAAAAGCAGTAAATGTAATTTTGAGTAGAGAAGAAACATATGGAGATATTGCTCCAGTAAGATTAGGTGGCAATGGCATTTGTGGGTTTGTTTCAATTATGCGTGGGTGTAATAATATGTGTAGCTTTTGTGTAGTGCCATTTACCAGAGGTCGTGAAAGAAGTAGAGATGCTTATAGTATTATTGCTGAAGCAAGAGATTTATTTGAGATGGGCTACAGAGAAGTGACTTTAC
>Ga0315899_10002311_pt1 | contig 21122 bp, 20 predicted proteins | sample LakEriMetagenome_2_FD_203518 | JGI IMG/M metagenome (GOLD analysis project Ga0315899, IMG submission 203518) | Freshwater fungal communities from buoy surface, Lake Erie, Ohio, United States - Buoy 4 MA112 | ecosystem: Environmental > Aquatic > Freshwater > Lake | place: USA: Lake Erie, Ohio... | reverse complement strand
CCGTTTACGACGCGATTGGTGCATCGCAAGTCGCCAAGGCCAGCTTTGCGGGCATGCGCCTCCTACACCAACTGCGCGATGTTGTGGCCATTTGGCCCTTCGATCCGCTTCCGACGCGCGGCAAGGTAGCAATCGAGATTTACACCACCATCGCCGCCCGCGCGGCTGGCGTGGCCAAAGGTCGCAGCAAGATACGCGATGCGATCGGACTCGATTTGGCGTTGCAGGCACTTGGATCGAAACCGCATGTGCCATTAAACCGCTACACCGACCACGCAACCGACGCCCTGATAACCGCCGCATGGCTGCGCAATGTTGCCGAAAATCCCCAACTTTGGGCACCCAATGCACTAAATTTTGAAATTGCTGCAACTGAGGGCTGGACCTTTGGCGTCGTTTGACGCTATGGGACCCGCCGAGTGCCGGCTTAGCTCAGTTGGTAGAGCACCTGATTTGTAATCAGGGGGTCACGAGTTCGAACCTTGTAGCCGGCACCATTTCCATACAATGCACATGTTTCAGGTCGGGCAACAACCTTCTGCTGTTGTGCGCCTATCGTGCCCTGCGGCAGCGATCCGAACAATATAGCACATTGTCCCAATCCTTCGCCCATTTCTTGCGCCAAGCGAACGGTTTTGCGCAGGCCGCGCATATTTTTGAAGGCAAATCGCCCTTCCTAACCATTTTAGGCATGTGCTATCCAAATCGCTATGAGGCTGTGAAAAGGTTCGTTACATTTTTATCGCATATGCGACTATATTTTTGCGAATGACACTAAGCAATTGCTGCGCAGCATTTGTCGCGTTAGTATCGTCCTAAGCCTAACGTCGGCTCAGGGGGATGCTGGTGCAAATTTAAATCTCATCCCCAATAAAAACCTGGGTAAACCGGGATGGAATGAACAACAGGAGAGTGAATATGAAATTCGGAAATCATCTGCTGAAGGCGGCCATGCTGTCCACAATCAGCATCGCTTCGCTGAGCGTTGGTTCAGCTGCCTTCGCACAAGACAACACACCACAAGCTAGCGACGAAGCTGACGATAACGTCATCATCGTGACCGCGACCAAGCGCGAACAGACGCTGCAAGAAATTCCAGTCGCCGTGACGGTAACAAGCGCAGAAACAATTGAGCGGGCACAAGTCCGCGACCTCATCGACTTACAGACTGTAGCACCGACGCTTCGCGTGTCGCAAAATCAGACCTCAGGAAACGCCACTTTCAGTATTCGTGGCTTCGGCAACGGCGGAAACAATACAGGCGTTGAACCGTCGGTTGGTATTTTTATCGATGGCGTTTACCGTTCACGCGCCGGATCGGGAATAAGCGATCTTCCGAATTTGAAACGCGTCGAAATTCTGCGCGGTCCGCAGTCGACCCTCTTTGGAAAAAATGCCTCTGCAGGCGTTATTTCAATTGTTACGCAAGAGCCGAAATATGAATTCGGCGGCTCGGCAGAAGCAAGCTATGGCAATTACAATGCCCTTGTATTGAAAGCTGATGTCACTGGGCCAATAGCTGAAAATGTTGCTTTCAGCCTCGCTGGTGGCATCAACAAGCGTGACGGTTATGCGACCATCATCAACACTGGTGAAAAATCGAACGAGCGTGACCGCTGGTTTACCCGCGGCCAGTTATTGCTCGAACCTTCAGATACCGTCAAATTCCGCATTATCGGAGATTTTGATCGCATTGATGAAAATTGCTGCGTTGCTGGCAATGTTCTGGATGGACCGACTGGTAACGTCGTTCGACTATTGGGTGGAGCCGTTAATTCGAACAACCCATTTGACTATCGCGTAAACGCAAACTTCGCGACCACCAACGAAATGGATAATTACGGAGGCTCGGTCCAGGGTGATTTTGAACTGGGATCATTGTCACTCACCACGATCACGGCGTACCGCGGATCAGACTCAAGCTATGTGAATGACGCCGATTTCACCAGTGCCGCACTATTGGATAGTGTAACCGAAGATCGGAATATCCGCACATTCACGCAAGAGGTACGCTTGGCATCGGATTTTGACGGGCCGTTAAACTTCCTGCTCGGTGGCTATTATTTCAACGAAGATATTGAACAACAGGCCTCGGTCGCTTGGGGCGCTCAGTCACGCGGCTATGTCGATGGCTTAGTCCAACAAGCCACCAGTGGTGCACTTAGCATTCCACTGCTAGAGGCAACTTTCGGCGCGCTAGATGGCGCGCCCGGGCGTTATACGAATAAATTTTTGGCTAAGGGCCAAGGGTTAGACGAAGACTACACATTAAAAGACGAAGCATGGTCAATTTTCGGCACGGTTGATTTCGAGATTTCCGACCGAGTTACACTGACGGGTGGCTTTAACTATACCAAAGACAAAAAGAAGTTCACAACCGACGTTACAAGCACGGACATTTGGTCAGGCATAAATTTTGATGCCGCTGCTTATGCTCCATTTCGTCAAGAGTTGTTGTATAAAGGTGGCTTGGCGAAAGAGGTTGGCTCGGCTAGGGGATTGGGACGCTCGGCTACAGCCGCTGAAATTGCTGCGTTCGCAGTTGCTCAACCAGTTGTTTTCGGAGCCATTAATACCGGCGTGACCGCATTTGCGGCTGGTAACGCCAACAACGTTGCGCTTAACCCACTGAACACTCTCAAGCCACTTCAGTTCTTGCCTCCTTATTTGAATTTGCCCAATTCGGTTGAAGATGGCAAATCTGCCGATGACGATTTATCATACACGGCCCGTATTGCGTGGAAGGCAACCGACAGCATCAATGTTTACGCAAGCTATGCAACCGGGTTCAAAGCCTCTTCCGTAAACCTGTCTCGAGACGCCAGACCATTGTTGGCTGACCGTGCGGCGCTGACTGCAGCTGGTTTAACACTGTCTAACCAGTCTTACGGCACGCGCTTAACCAATCCAGAGAAAGCAAAAGTTTTTGAAGTCGGGATTAAAGGCAACTGGGATCAAGCCTCGTTCAACCTGACCGCATTCAATCAGGCGATTAATGACTTTCAAGAAAACATATTCATCGGAACAGGTTTCGTACTATCAAACGCTGGTAAGAGAACGACAAAGGGTATTGAGTTTGATGGTATGGTTCGGCCAACCGAAGCTTTGTCATTCTCGGTTTCGATGGTCTATCTTGATGCCAAATATGATAGCTTTGTACAAAGCGCATTCGGCGACATCTCTGGTCAACGTGTTTCAGGTGTTCCGGAGCTTTCTACAACCTTAGGTGCTGTATTCGAACAGCCTTTTGGCGACGGCAATACATTTGTCCTAAGCGGAAGCTATCACTATGAATCGTCAACGCCGCAACAAGATGGTGGCCTACTGGCAACATATTCGCGGGAGGTGAATTCCATAGAAGCGTCGGCAAGTGTGGAATTGAGCAATGGCGTGCAATTCTCACTCTGGGGCCGCAACCTTGGGAATCACAAGTATCTGACGACCATATTCCCGTCGGTTGCCCAGATCGGAAGTATTTCGGGCTATCCAAGCCTGCCACGCACTTATGGTGCATCGGTAAAGTACAAATTCTAATATCCTGAATTCATCAGGCAAAAAAGGAGCCGGGGCAGCCAACGCTGCTCCGGCTTTTTCTTTAGGGTCGGTATACGCTCGGCTATTATAAATGACGCAATGCCGTCGCCTGTTCTCCTGAAATAAATTCAGGATGACGAAGGGGTTATTTGTCATTTTCACGATACCGCTGGTCATGAAGACGACAGCTACTTACCTATCCCCTCGTCATCCCGTACTTGTTTCGGGATAACGCACCAACGTCGATTAATATGATTACCGGAAAAATGGTGCCCGAGGGCGGATTTGAACCACCGACACGCGGATTTTCAATCCGCTGCTCTACCCCTGAGCTACTCGGGCTACGCGGCGAAAACCGCGTGGGAGCGCAGCCTATAGAGAGGCGATACGCCTCTTGGCAAGCGCAAAATCAGTCCGCGCCGTCGGAACCGATACTATCTTCATAATCCGCCAGCGGCCCAGGCACACGATAGCCTTCATCCAACCATTTCAGTAGGTCGCGATCTTTGCATCCTTGGCTGCAAAAAGGTTTGGATTCAGCCACTACCGGCTTTCCGCAGAGCGGACAGAGATTAGCTTTGCGCGACATGGACATGGCCATAGCCTGCGGCTTTTTCATCTGCAACCACCACCATATCCGCGCCAGCAAGGCGAACAGCCGCCGCGCGCCATACCGCCCATCGCTCGGACTGCAGCAATGTCGCCACGTCTGGCTGCGCTGTCACCGTCCGCGTGCCAAAGCCCGTTGACTGCGCAACCGCGCGTAACAACCAATAAGCCTTTGTCTCGTCCGATAATGCCGCGATGCGCGTGCCAAACAGTTGGTCGAGCACAGACGGCCTTGGCCGCGCACGCACGACTTGCATCATGCCATAGCCGTTAATGGCCGTGCGTTCGAAGGGGCGCGGGTCCGCCACGGATGCGGCATCAAACGCTTCGGCAATTTGCGTGCGCTGGGCCTTTGACTCCATCGACACAAAATCGATCAGAACCATCGCACCTACTTGGTACAGGCGCAGCAGGCGGGCAATTTCGGTCGCGGCGACCATATTGATGGCGAACGCATCGCCGATACCGTCAATGTCGAACACCAGCCCTGCTTTGGTGCGCTGAAAGCTTATGGTCACATCGCCGCGTTGTGATTGGCCCGCGATGGCCACGTCAAAGCCCTCGGCGATGGATGCGTTGATGGCAGATGGCTCCAAGGACGCCACACGCGCCTCCCAGAGGGCGTCTTTGCCCATCAGGGGGTCGCAGACACCCTCCCGCAATATGATCTCTGGTGGCTTATTTCGGCCCGGCTCAGCGATGGCTTCACGCGTGACCTCGAACATTATCCGCGCGCCTTCCGGCGCACCCATTTTGCTGCGCAGCAAAAGTTCACTATTGTCGTCGGCAATGACATACGCACCCGACGGCGTTTTGCGGTCAATGCGGCCCGCGCCACATTCGCCCAAGGCCCATAAGGCATCGCGCTGGATATGAATTTCAACGATGTTTCCGTTTTCGACAAAAGCCGCGCGGCGCTCGCCCGGCGCATCATCGCGCCATATATCAGTCAAGCGGATAGCCCGAAGCGCGCAGTAAAGCGCGTGTTTCATATAAGGGCAGACCGATCACGCCCGAATGGCTGCCCGCCATCCAATCGATCAACGCCTCTGCCCTGCCCTGAATGGCATAGCCGCCGGCCTTACCCAGCCCCTCGCCGCTTTGGATATAGCTTTCGATTTCTTCGGCAGACAGACGTTTGAAGCGCACGATGCTGTCGCAAATTCGGCTGCGCATCCGGCCATTTCCGTCAATCACGGCAACGGCGCTCAGCACATGATGACGGCGACCGCTGAGCAAGTTCAGGAACCCGCGTTGCATGTCAGCATCGGCAGCTTGCGGTAATATGCGGCGGCCAACGGCAACCGTGGTGTCGCCAGCAACCACAATTTCGCCAGCGCCCCGCGCAACGGCAACAGCCTTCTCCTCCGCCATGCGCAGCGCATAGACACGCGGAACCTCGCCCTTGCGGGGTGTCTCATCAATATCGGGTGAGGCAATACGCGCAGGCGCTATACCCAGACGCCCGAGAAGGTCTCGGCGGCGCGGGCTGGATGAGGCCAAAACAAGCGTCGGGTTCAGACCCAAGGTCTGCCGCCCTTATTTAAAACGGTACGTGATCCGGCCCTTGGTCAGATCATAAGGGGTGAGTTCGCAGAGCACTTCGTCACCCACGAGAACGCGGATACGGTTCTTGCGCATCTTTCCGGCGGTATGGCCCAAAACTTCATGGCCATTTTCAAGCTCGACACGGAACATAGCATTGGGCAGCAATTCACGGACTGTCCCACGCATTTCGAGTAATTCTTCTTTTGCCATTCGGCCCCTTAAATCTTCAAAAATTCAACGTTGCAGCGCCTGTAAACCTAATGTTTGAAAAAGGGAAGCACTACAGTGTAATCGCTTCATTGCGACAAAATGCGGCTTAGTTTAAAGGCCCGGACTTGAAAATCACGTTATGCTTCCGACGTAACCAAAATGTAAACTGAGCTTCTCCCAATGAAAATATTTCGTTTGAGTGCAATTTTGCTGGCATCGACTGCTGTCCCCGCAATGGCAATGGACGACATCCAAAGCACGGGCAGCACCGTCGCGATCGCCAATGACAACATTGAAGACGTTGTTCAGGACGTGCCTTCACGCGAAATCATTGTCACGGCTGAACGCATTAGGGGATCGGTGGATACGGACGTCCCACCAGTGGAACAGCTGAATGAGGCTGACATTGCCTCTTTGGGTGCATCATCGTTGACGGATGTCGTCGCGGCAGTCGCACCGCAAGCCAATTCCGGGCGTGGACGCGGCGGTGGCATGCCGATCATTTTGCTGAACGGCCAACGTGTGTCGGGTTTCCGTGAACTGCGTGACTTGCCACCAGAAGCGATCCGTCAGGTTCAGATTTTCCCGGAAGAAGTCGCGCTAAAATATGGTTTCCGTCCCGACCAACGGGTGATCAACTTCATCTTGAAGGATAATTTTGCTTCCTTCGCTTCCGAATTGGAACGTGCCCAGCCGCAGGATGGCGGCTTTGCGCGCAATGAATTTGAAACGACGCTAACCCGTATTGGTAAAAACACGCGGTTTAATTTGGATATTGAGCTTGAACGGTCCACGGCGCTGACGGAATCTGAACGCGACCTGATTTTTTCGGGTAGTTCATTATTGGCGCGTGGCGGCAATATCAGCGGCCTTGGTGTGAATGGCGCGATTTCACCTGCCCTAAGCGCGCTTGCCGGAAGCAATGTGACCAAGGCTGGCGTGCCATTGGGTATATCAAACCCGAGCTTGGCGCAATTTGCCAGCACGGCAAACCGTCTGAATGACGGCGATATTGGCGATGTACGGACTTTGTTGCCCCGCACCGAACGGCTCGAGGTGAACGGTACATGGAGCAAGTCACTTGGCCCGCAAACAATCTTGTCACTGAACGCAAACTACGCGCTGACAGGCAATGAATCTCTGCTAGGTTTACCCGGCACAAGCTTTGTTCTGCCCGGCAGCAGCCCGTTTTCACCCTTCAGTCAGGATGTAACGCTCAGCCGCTATTTCGATACCCCACGCCCGCTTGAAAGGGAAAGCGAAACGCATGTGTTCCAGACTGGCAGCACATTCAACCATGCGCTGGGCGGATGGCGTTGGACAGTTACGGGCAATTATACACGCTCCGCAAATGACACACGCACCACGCGCAACGCAGATTTTACTGCGTTGCGCGCTGGCGTTTTGGCAGGAACGACGAACCCCTTTGCCGCCGACTTTGGTGCAAATCTTCTGTTCCTCGCGCCTGATCTTGCCAGCAGCCTGAATCAAAATATGGACATGCGCAGCACCCTTGCCGGAACCGCGCTTAAATTGCCCACGGGCGATGTGCAGATTACGTTCGCGTCGGGCTTTACCCGGCAAATGCTGGACAGCGAAACATGGCGTTCGGGCGTCACGACCGACATATCTCTGCGTCGGAACATCATGAACCATTCGGTCAACGCGGAATTGCCACTGACGGGCCGCGATTTCGGCCTTGGCTCCGCGATTGGCGAATGGGCGATCAACGGCAATATCGGCTATAGCGACCTGTCCGATTTCGGAAAGCTGATGGAATATGGCGCTGGCCTGCGCTGGGCGCCTATGCGCAACCTAACCTTCCAAGCATCGATTACGGGCGATGAAAACGCGCCGGGCATCGGCCAGTTGGGTAATCCCACTTTAGTCACACCCAATGTGGCAACCTATGATTTTACGCGCGGCGAAAGCCTATTCATCAATGTCATTACCGGTGGCAACCCCGCCCTAATCGGGGAAAAACGCCGCGATGTCATTTTGAATGCCAATTGGAACCCCGATTTCATCAAGGATTTCGCGCTTCAGTTCAGCTATTTCAAAAACAATAGCCGCAACACAACGGCCGTCTTCCCACTGCTAACACCAGAGATTGAGGCCGCTTTTGCCAGTCGCATTGTCCGTGATGCGCAAGGTCGCTTGGTTAGCATCGACCAACGCCCCGTGAATTTCGACCGTGAAACGTCACAGCGCATACGCTGGGGCTTTAACATATCGGGCAATATTGGTGCGCCTGCACCGCCACGTGGTCCAGCAGGCGGCCCGCCTGCGGCTGCGACAGGTGCTCCTGGCGCGCCACGCGCTGCAGGCGGCGGCTTTGCCGGTCGCGGCTTCGGTGGCGGAGGTCCCCGTTTTGGCGCACCCGGCGGCGGACAGCCCAGCCGCTGGAACATCGCTTTATATCACAGCTACCGCATAGAAGATGAAATCCTTATCCGTCCCGGCGTGCCTGTCCTTGATTTGCTCAATGGTTCAGCCACCAGCAGCAATGGCGGGGCGTCCCGTCATGAGGTCGAGCTTTCGGGCGGTCTGTTCCACAAGGGCTTTGGCTTCCGGCTGCAAGGTACGTATAAGAGCAATACCACCGCCGACGGCACTGGCCTTGCCGGTAGCAATGACCTTCGGTTTAGCGACATTGCCGCTATCAACGCATTTCTGTTCGTCAATCTGGACCAGCAAGCGCGCGTCATAAAGGCCGTGCCGTTGCTGAAAGGAAGCCGCATTTCCTTCCGGATTGAAAATATCCTCAACGATATTGTCGATGTCCGCGACCAGAATGGTAATGTACCGCTGGGGTATCAGCCCGGCTATATCGACCCGCGTGGCCGGGTATTTGAAGTGAGCTTCAGAAAGCGCTTCTAACCAATTGGAAGGCGCATAAAAAACCCCGCCGGAATTGCTTCCAGCGGGGTTTCTAAGCTTAAATATCTTTAAGCGTTACATGCCGCCATGGGCCAATGCTGCCAAGAGGAGCAAGGCCACGATATTCGTGATCTTGATCATTGGATTCACTGCAGGTCCAGCGGTGTCCTTATACGGGTCACCCACGGTGTCGCCGGTTACGGCTGCCTTATGGGCCTCCGAACCTTTACCGCCATGGTTGCCGTCTTCGATATATTTCTTGGCATTGTCCCATGCGCCGCCACCCGATGTCATCGAGATAGCAACGAACAGTCCGCCTACAATCACGCCCAGCAGGAGCGCGCCGAGAGCAGCAAAGCCCTCCGCCTGACCTGCAACGGCGGTGATAACAAAATACACCGCGATTGGCGTCAATACGGGCAGCAAGGAAGGGATAATCATTTCCTTAATCGCTGCCTTAGTGACCAAATCGACGGTACGTGCATAATTTGGCTTTGACTTATAGGTCATGATGCCGGGATCGTTTGCGAACTGGTCGCGCACGTCCTTCACCACTTCACCAGCCGCACGGCCCACAGCTGTCATGCCCATCGCGCCAAACAGATATGGCAGAAGCGCACCAAGCAGAAGCCCGACGATGACATAGGGGTTTTCAAGGCTGAAATTCACCGCAAGCTCAGGGAAATATTCCCGAAGGTCCGCAGTATAAGCCGCGAACAGCACCAATGCTGCCAGACCCGCAGAACCAATGGCATAGCCCTTGGTCACAGCCTTGGTCGTGTTACCTACGGCATCCAACGCATCGGTCTTTTCACGGACGGAATCGTCAAGACCGGCCATTTCGGCAATACCACCGGCATTGTCGGTAACAGGGCCATAAGCGTCGAGCGCCACGACCATACCCGCCAAGGCCAACATGGCGGTTGCGGCAAAGGCAATGCCGATAACGCCAGCCAATTGATAGGCGATGATGATACCTGCGCAGATTACAATCGTTGGCATCGCGGTGGATTCAAGGCTGATGGCCAGACCTTGAATAACGTTGGTCCCATGACCCGTTTCCGATGCCTTCGCAATCGAACGGACCGGACGGTAATTGGTGCCGGTATAATATTCGGTGATCCAGATGATCAGGCCAGTGATGACAAGACCAAGCAACGAACAATAGAATAATGTCCGGCCGGTGAACCCGCCAACATCATTTGACATGCCGCCAAGCGCGAAGTCGATGGCGAACCAGATTGCCGGAACCGACAATATGGCCGTGACCAAAAAGCCCTTGTACATCGCGCCCATGATATTCTTTCCGCCGCCAAGACGGACGAAATAGGTGCCAATGATGGAGGTGATGACGCACACGCCGCCAATCAACAATGGCAAGCTCATGAGGTTCATGAACAACCCAGTGTCTGTCACGCCCTGCACCAGCAAAGCGATCAACACCATCGTTGCACCAACGGTCACAACATAGGTTTCGAACAAGTCAGCGGCCATACCAGCGCAATCGCCGACATTGTCACCAACGTTATCCGCGATAACCGCTGGGTTGCGTGGATCGTCTTCGGGAATACCCGCCTCAACCTTGCCGACAAGGTCAGCGCCGACGTCAGCGGCCTTGGTAAAGATACCACCACCCAAACGGGCGAAGATGGAGATCAGCGACGCACCAAATGCCAATGCAACAAGCGCATCGATAACGGGGCGGCTGTTCGGGGCCATCATGGCAACGTCCGTCAGATACCAAAAGAACACGGCAATCGCGAGCAAGGCTAGGCCAGCCACGAGCATGCCGGTAATCGCACCTGCGCGGAACGCCATGGTCAAACCGGCCTGAAGCCCGGTCTGCGCCGCAGCGGCCGTCCGCACATTTGCGCGCACCGAAATGTTCATTCCGATATAGCCCGCAACGCCCGAAAGCACTGCGCCGATGACGAAACCAACGGTTGGAATGACGCCCAAGAACAACGCCACCAACACTGCGACCAAGACGCCTACGATAGCGATGGTCCGATATTGACGGCCAAGATAGGCTTTTGCGCCTTCTTGAATGGCCGCGGCGATTTCCTGCATTTTATCGTTGCCGGCCGGTGCACTCAGCACCTGACGGCTGGTTACAAAACCGTACACGACGGCCAGTAACCCGCATAATATTGCGATAATTGTCAGAGACATGAAATTATCTCTCCCCTCCTGTTTATAAACAACAATTGATGCCACTCTCCTCCCGAGAAGCGCAAGCAAAGAGGGTATAAGGCGCGCTTATAAGCTATGGCAACCCATAAACGCCGCCAATGTCGCCGTTTGTATCAATGATGTTGATAACCAAGCGTCGGCGGTAGCTTTATCGGATTTCCGTCATGTTTTAATGCTAGCCCGCCACCGGAAACCACACGACCAATCGCCGTTGCGGCCAATGGCACCGCAGTTTCGGGTGATGCGGTGAACAGCAATTGATAATCATCGCCCCAGCTTGCCGCTTGCATACGGCTCTCAAGGCTGTCTGTGCGATAGTTGATATAAAGCGGCGATAACGGCACGCAGGCGAGGTCGATTTCTATGCCAACCCCGCTGGCGCTCGCCAATCTTTCGGCATCGAGCAGCAAACCATCTGACACATCCATCATCGCAGTCACAATCGGCGCAAGCGCATGGCCATCGGCCACCCGCGCGACGGGCCGGTTAAACGCATTGGCCAGTGACCCAACCTCATCAAAACCGGCGTCAATCAGTTCAAATCCCGCCAAGGCATCGCCCAGCGTGCCGGTCACATATAATATATCGTCAATTTGCGCGCCCGACCGTGAAGGGACAGGACGATGCGTGGCCATGCCCAAAGCCGTCAATCCAAACGCGCGTTTATCCCCACGATTGGCAACCGTATCACCGCCCAGCAATGCCACATTATAATGCGCCAACGCCTTTTCCAGCCCAGCCGCAAATGCGCGGTCCCATGCATCATCGCCGAGCATGAAGCCCAGCAGCACACCGATGGGCGCTGCACCCTTTGCTGCCAAATCGGATAGGTTCGTCGCCAATAACTTCCACGCAACATCGGCCGGATTGGCGTTCGACCGGAAATGCACGCCCTCTGTCATCATGTCATGCGTGATAATCAAAGCCGCATCGCCGATGTCGATGACCGCAGCATCGTCCAGCAATCCCCGCGCCGCCGGATCAGTTGCAAAGCCGCGCAAAAGGTTAATGAAGCTGGATTCAGTGGTCATAAAATCTCGGCTCCCCTCCCCCATGTGGTCATCCCAAACTTGCTTCGGGATAACAAGCAACCGCGGCATGTTGTCCTGAAATGAAATGACCATAGGTCAAACAAGTTCAGGGCGACGATAGAAATGCTACCGCCGCACGTCCTTCGCGACGGCGTCCAGCAAGCCATTGACGAACTTCGCGTCCTTCTTGTCAAAAAACGCATGGGCAACGTCGAGATATTCGTCGATCACTGTCGCGGTTGGCACATCGGGCCGCGCGATCAATTCATAGGTGCCACAACGTAAAATCTGGAGCATCGTCTTGTCCAAACGATCCATCTTCCATTTCTCGCCTAGTTTGCCGTCGACCAGTTCGTCGATTTCCGTGCGGCGCGCATCGACGCCCGACACCACATCATCGAAAAAATCGGGATCGGCATCGGCATATTGCGCGTCTTCGATTTCCTGCCCCAGTCGGTGCGAATGAAATTCATTCAAAAGCCGCGCTATGCCGATATCTTCCATATCCATTTGATACAGCGCTTGCACCGACGCCAGACGCGCCGCCGAACGGGATTTGGACTTTGCACTCGCGTTATGGACACTCATAATCTTTTCCTGACACTCGCCGCATGGGCGGGTAAACCTTCGGCATCGGCGAGCGTTGCTGCCGCCGGACCGATTTTATTGATGGCCTGTTGATCGAGCGCAATGAAGCTGGTCCGCTTCATAAAATCGAGCACCGACAGGCCAGACGCAAAACGCGCGCGCCGTCCTGTGGGCAATACATGATTGGGGCCAGCCACATAATCACCAATCGCCTCGGGCGTCATGCGGCCCAAAAATACCGACCCTGCGTGACGGACGAGGCCAAACAGACTTTCTGCGCGGACATCATCGACCGCCAGCTCCAAATGCTCCGCCGCCAGCCGGTTGACCAAAGGCATCGCGCCTTCCAAATTTTCCACGACAATAATCGCGCCAAAATCCGCCCAACTGGCCCGCGCAACCGCGCCTGTGGACAGCGTCGCAATTTGCGCGTCGACGGCCGCAGAAACTTTATCCGCAAAATCGGCATTGTCCGTGAACAATATCGACTGGCTCGTCGGGTCATGCTCGGCCTGACTTAACAGGTCCGCCGCAATCCATGCGGGGTCATTTTGGGCATCCGCCACCACAACAATTTCCGATGGCCCAGCCACCATGTCGATGCCGACCACGCCATATAACTGCCGTTTTGCCTCAGCCACCCAAGCATTGCCCGGGCCCGTGATAACATCGACGGCGCGAATACGGTCGGTTCCATAGGCCAAAGCCGCAATCGCCTGCGCCCCGCCGACGCGCCAAATTTCGTCCACACCGGCCACATGCGCGGCGGCCATAACGGTCTGATTGGTTGCACCGCCGGGTGTTGGCGTGACCATGACAATGCGTCCGATGCCCGCCACCTTAGCCGGAATAATATTCATCAAAACCGATGATGGATAGGCCGCACGGCCACCCGGAACATAGACCCCAGCCGCGTCGACTGCTGACCAGCGCGCGCCAAGCCGCACATTGTCGCTGTCACGATAATCCCGGTCTTCGGGTAATTGCGCGGCGTGATAGGCCTCTATCCGCTTCGCCGCGAGCGTCAGTGCATCGCGCAAATCAGGCTCCAACGCGTCATAGGCGGCCTTGCACTGCGCCGCGTCAATCTGCCACCCAGCTTTGTTCAGATCGAAACCGTCAAAGCGCTGCGTCATTTCCGCCAGTGTCGCATCACCATGCGCGCGCACATCGCGAATCGTTTGCGCCACAGCGCTCGACACATCGGCATCTGCCTCACGCCGGCCATTCACCAACGCGTCAAATGCATCCGCAAACCCGGCGTGGGAAGAATCAAGCCGCTGCACGTGCGCCCGTCAATTCCCGGAAACGTTCCACCATGACCGGAATAGTCCCGCTCATCATCTTATACGCCGCGCGATTGACAATCAGTCGCGCGGACACTTGGCTAATGACCGCCGTTTCGACAAGACCATTTTCGGCGAGCGTTTTGCCCGACGACACCAAATCCACAATCCGTCCCGAAAGCCCAAGCGACGGCGCAAGTTCCATCGCGCCATTCAACTTCACACACTCCGCCTGAATACCGCGCGCATGATAATAACGGCTGGTTGTGCTGGGATATTTGGTGGCGACACGAATATGGCCACCATTAACATCATCGGGAACGCCCTGCGGCATCGCCACCGATATCCGGCAACGGCCGATGCCCAAGTCCACGGGCGCATATAGCTCCGAATAATCAAATTCGTCGATAACATCCGAACCGACAATACCAATCTGCGCCGCGCCATGGGCGACAAAGGTCGCAACATCAAATGCGCGGACGCGAATGATACTGATCGCCGGATTGTTGGTCGCGAACAAAAGCGCGCGACTGGCATCATCAAAAAACGCAGCTTCAGGCTCTATGCCCGCCGCCTGCATCAACGGCAAAGCCTCGTCGAGAATCCGTCCCTTGGGGATTGCAAAGATGATTGGTTCAGTCACAATGACCGCGCTTTACGGGTCGCGGGCGCAAAGGGCAATATAGCAGAAAATATAGGCGACTATGATTAGCGCAGAAACCTATCCATCGCTGCGTTCACCACATCGGGTTGTTCCCAGATAACGAAATGTCCGCAATTCTCGACTGGCGCGATGGTGACGTCTGGCACCAATTCTTCAATGCCGTCGATATTGCTCGGCGGCAAAGCCAGGTCATCCATCGCCCAAATTACTAAGGTCGGGATCATCAACGTTGGAAATGCGCCTGCTGCGAAGGCAGGGATTTCCGCATCTTCATCTATCGCAGGCACATATAACGCGGACGCGCGGTACCAATTAAGCATTCCAAAACAGGTGTCGCGATCGCTCCAATCGGCGAGCAACGCGGCGCGCTCCTCCGGCTCCATCGCATTTGGCTTGTCCCATTTAATCGTTTTCAACAAAAGGCCCGTCAGCCCCTGTTCCTGCACCAAGGCATCATTGGCCGGATCACGAAAGGCGCGAATATATTGGCTGGATTCGCGCTGGTTCATGTCGGTGATCAACAAGCGCTGGAAAATATAGGGATGCGGCGCATTGGCGATAATCGCGCGCGGCACCCGCCCCGCCCAAGCAGGGTTAAGCGCACCGGCTTGCCCATTCAACGCCACGCTCCACGCAATCGCACCGCCCCAGTCATGGCCAGCGATGATAAAATCTTGCACTTGCAAGGCATCAGCCAGCGCAAAGATATCGGCGGTCAGCTTGTCCGCCGTATAGGCGTCGACCGCCTGCGGCTTTGACGTACCGCGATAGCCGCGTTGGTCCGGCGCGATGCAGTAAAATCGGTCAGCGAAATGCGCGATCTGGTGCCGCCATGTGCGGTGCGATTCGGGAAAGCCGTGCAGGAAGATAATCGCCGGATTTTTCGGATCACCGGCCGTAAACACATCCATGTCTATGCCCGTCGATAGCGACAGGCGGTGCGAAGAAAGTTCGATCATGTCATTCTGCTTTTCTTTTATGCCTCAACTAAATTTCGCCCGGTGCACTAGCCTTGATGGCCAGCGCATGGACGCGCGTTCCAGGAATATCACCCAGCGCCTTGTTCACCATACGCTGTCGCATAAGGCGGGCTACGCCGACGAAGGCCGCGCTTTCAATTTCGATAGTGAAGTGGGATTCGCCGGACCCATCGTCGCCGCTATGGCCGTGATGCTTGGCGCTGTCGTTGATGACGGCAAGGCGGGTTGGCGCGAATGCTGTTTCAAGCAGCATTTCCATTTCCAATTGTGCAGGACCTTTTTTCATGTCCTGCTCTTCCCATATGGCGGGTTTTTCGCCAAGGAAAATCATGGCATCCGACCGTTCCACTGACCGATTTCACGGCCGCATTTATGGCGCGGGGCGGCCATGCGCCTATCCACACTGCGACGAAGCGGGGGAATTTCGCGCGCCTGATCCACAGGGACAGGCCGCATCGGCCAACGGTCCCGGCGACTATCAATATCTCTGCCTTGACCATGTGCGGCAGTTTAACGCGGGCTATAATTGGTTTGCGGGCATGACCGCTGATGAAATTTCCATGGCGCAAAGCCCTACACAATTCTGGCCAAGCGAAACCCGCGCTTTTCGTGCCAATGGCAATGTCGATTCGCCGCCGAAATGGGCGGACTTTAAAGACCCGTTGGATGCTATCTCCACCCGGTTCAGGTCACGCCTACCCAAAGAGCGAGCCGATGGCCATTTTCTGTCGCCAGAGGACCGCAAGGCCCTGCGGACGCTAGGGCTTGGGGAGGATGCCGACCGCCGCGCCTTGCGCAGCGCCTATTCGGCTAAGGTGCGCGCATATCATCCGGACAAAAATGGCGGCAACCGCTCCTATGAAAAGGCTTTGCAAGACGTGATTGCTGCCTATACGCACCTTAAAACTTCGCCCGCTTTCATTTGACGAGAATAACATGACTGACATCCCAAATATCCAACCCGACAGCCGTGATGCGACCATCCTCGCCGCCCCTGACAAAATGGTCAGCGTGCGCGAATTGTTCGGCATTGATGTGGATATGGAATGCCCCGCTTTCTCCATCGCCGATGAACGCGTGCCTGACACCGACGAAAGCTATGTGTTTGACCCGGACACTACCCTCGCGATCCTCGCTGGTTTTGCCCATAACCGCCGCGTGATGGTGCAGGGTTATCACGGCACGGGTAAATCCACGCATATTGAACAGGTCGCCGCGCGACTAAAATGGCCCTGCATCCGCATAAACTTGGATGCGCATATCAGCCGTATCGACCTTATCGGACGCGATGCCATTGTTTTGCGCGACGGGCAGCAAGTGACCGAGTTCCGCGAAGGCCTTTTGCCTTGGGCGCTGCAGACGCCAACGGCATTGGTGTTCGACGAATATGATGCGGGCCGCCCTGACGTGATGTTCGTGATCCAGCGCGTGTTGGAAACCGAGGGCAAGCTGACCCTGCTCGACCAAAACCGCGTCATTCGTCCTAACCCCTATTTCCGCCTGTTCGCCACCGCCAACACAGTAGGGCTTGGCGACACAAGCGGCCTGTATCACGGCACGCAAGCGATTAACCAAGGCCAGATGGACCGCTGGAACATCGTCGTTGGCCTGAACTATCTACCTGCGCAGGTTGAAAGCGAAATCGTTTTGGCTAAGGCCTCAGGCACCGACGCCGCAACCGTTGCCAATATGGTGAAGGTCGCCGAAATGACACGCCAAGGCTTCATCAATGGCGACATTTCAACGGTCATGAGCCCACGCACGGTCATCACTTGGGCGCAAAATACCGCGATATTCAAAAATGTTGGCTTTGCCTTCCGCCTGTCATTCCTCAACAAATGCGATGATGCGGAACGCGCCTTGGTCGCTGAATATTATCAACGCGTTTTTGGCCAAGATTTGCCGGAAAGCGTCGTTGGCAAAGCAAAGTAAGTACCGGCTATTTCGCCACTTCAGTTGAAGGAACGCATTATGAAACGCTTCGCATTGGCACTCGCCCTCATGCTGTCGGCATCACCGGCGTTCGCTGCGTTAAAACCCGGGACACGCGCAACCGATTTCACAACGCAAGCCGTTTTGGCCGGCAAGGCCGATAGCTTCAACTTGAACAAGGCTTTGAAAAACGGGCCAGTGGTGCTGTATTTTTATCCCAAAGCGTTCACGTCAGGCTGCACCGTTGAGGCGCATGAATTTTCTGAAGCTGCCGATGATTTTGCCGCTTATGGCGCATCTATTGTTGGCATGTCGGCGGATAATCTGGAGACGTTGAAGCGTTTTTCGGTCGAGGCCTGCCGCAACAAATTCATGGTCGGCATTGCGACCAAGCCCATGATCAAAAATTATAAGGTCGGCCTGCCGATGATGGGCGGCACCAACCGCACGACATATGTCATCGCGCCCGATGGCAAGATATTGTTCGCTTATGCGCAGTTGGGCGTGAAAGGGCATGTTTCCGGCGCGCTGAACGCGGTCAAGGCATGGCATGCGGCGAAGCCCAAGCGGAAGTAATGCGTAAGCTCTCTTTCCTGCTTTTGCCAATGCTCCTGTCGGGTTGCACGGTGGCCGTCGCCTATGGCGATGTGCCACACCGCACGCTGGCGGAAAATCCGCGTTGCAATCCCGCGCAGAATGATAGCGCCGCGATAGCCGGAAAAGACCATTTCATCGTCACCAGCCGCCTGCCCGACTGCCGCGGTGATTCTATCTTGCTGACCAATCATAGGGGTGATCGCCTACGCTACGCCCGCTTTGCGCCACCGCAAAAGATAAAGCCTGCTAAGGGTGATACGCAAGTGGTCGTACCACTGGCCTTCCAGCCAGAGGATGCCTGGTGGGCTGGCCTGCGGGACGCGGCAAACCTGCGCAAGGGCCGCGTGCTGATATATGTCCACGGCTATCGGGAAACGCTGCAAACGACGGCACGCGACGCGGTGCAAATAGGCGCAATGAGCAATTTTGACGGACCAATCATCCATTATAGCTGGCCCTCACAGGGCAATTTGCTGAGCTACGCCGTTGATGAAACCAACATGTATTGGGACCAACGCAATTTCCGCAATTTCCTGACCAAATTGGCAAGGACGGAGTGGATCAAGGAAGTCGTGATCGTGTCGCATTCGCTTGGCGCACGGCTTGTTATTCCGGCGGTTGAATATGTTGACCGCACGTCTAGCAATGCAGACTCTAGCAATATTTCTAATATCATATTGGCTTCCCCCGATGTGGATCGTGAAGATTTTGAACGCGATATCGCGGAAGAAGTCCTCGCCGAGCGGCGCGTGAACAATGACCGCAGGGTGACGGTCTATGCATCCCTTAGCGACCGGGCGCTGGCGGTATCGCGCGCGGTGCATGGCTATCCGCGCTTGGGTTCGCCTTATTGTTTCAACCCATTTGAGGCGCAGGAATTAAAGGCAAAGGGCCTGCCGCAGCGCTGCTTTGCGACCAAGACGAAATATCAGACCGAGCCGGCCAAAACCGGCTTCACTATTATCGATACGACCGATGTCTCCGGCGGAGGCGCTGGCCATAGCGATTATTTGCGTAGCTTTGCCGTATGCAAGGATTTTGCGGCCGTTGTGAACGGCGCACGCACGACCGAGGACCGTTTGGCGACCAAGGACGCCCATGTATTCACCCTGCGCGCCCCTGTGAAACCGACAAAAGAAGACATTGCTGCAATGTGCAAGAGGTTGTCTGATTAATGTCTAACGAAAGCCCTCTTGAACAATTTAAATTAGTGCTGACCGGCACCGCGCGCGCCCTCGCGCATGAGCCGGAGGTGGAATTGGCCTTTACCGCCGATGCGCCAAGCCAAGCGGGCAAGAATTTCAAAGTCCCCATGCCGGGACGCCTGCTTCCGCCCGATCAAGTGGCCGAGGCCCGCGGTTTCGCCGACAGCTTTGCCTTGAAGTTGAAGCATCATGATCCCGCGCGGCATGCCGCCTTGCGCCCATCCGAAGTCATTGCGGGCGCGGCCTTTGATGCCGTGGAAAATGCGCGGGTTGAGGCGCTGGGTTCGCGCAATATGGCCGGAATTGCGGCCAATCTTGGCCATGCGCTTGAACTCAAAATGCGCACTGACCCGATTGCTCGCGCGCAAGCCCCTGACGAAGTGCCAATCTCCACAGCCTTATCGCTGATCGTGCGCGAACGCCTTACCGGCAGCCCCGTGCCTTCCGCCGCCGCCGCTGGCGTCGATATGCTGCGCGGCTGGATCGAAGAAAATGCCGGTAGCGACTTGGATGCGCTGGCGCTGGCGCTCGACGATCAAAACGCCTTTGCCAAGCTGACCCAATCCATGCTCGAGCATCTGAACCTTACCGAGGGTGATATCGATCCATCCGATGCCGACGATGGCGGCGACGATGCAGAGGATGCGCAAGACCAAGACGGTGATAGCGACGATGACGGTGAAGGCGAAGCTGGCCAAGCCGAAGCCCGCGCGGAGCCGCAACAGGGTGAAGGCGAAGAGACCGAGGCCGATTATGACGGCGAAGATATGGACGACCAAGACGGCGCCGACGGCGAAATGGGCGATGACGGCATGCAGCCCGTCACCCCGCAGCGTCGCAATTGGGACCATTTGCCGCAGAGCGACTATAAAATCTGGTCGACCAAATATGATGAGACGATCACCGCGACCGAGCTTGCCGACGAAGAAGAGCTAAACCGGCTGCGCGCCTATCTCGACCAACAATTGTCGAACCTGCAATCGGTGGTGACAAAACTCGCCAACCGCCTGCAACGCCGCCTGATGGCGCAACAAAACCGCAGTTGGGATTTCGACCAAGAAGAAGGCATGATTGACGCCGCGCGGCTTGCGCGCATCGTGGTATCACCGGGCAGCTCGCTGTCGTACAAAGTCGAGCGCGAAACCGATTTCCGCGATACCGTCGTCACCTTGCTAATCGACAATTCAGGCTCGATGCGCGGACGCCCAATCAGCATTGCGGCGATCAGCGCCGACATATTGGCGCGCACCTTGGAACGATGCGGCGTCAAAACTGAGATATTGGGCTTCACCACCCGCGCGTGGAAGGGCGGGCAAGCGCGCGAGGATTGGCTCGCCGCCGGACGCCAGCCCATGCCCGGCCGCCTCAACGACTTACGCCACATCCTCTATAAAAAAGCCGATGAGCCATGGCGTCATGCCAAGCGCAATCTGGGCCTGATGATGCGCGAAGGGCTATTGAAAGAAAATATCGATGGCGAGGCATTGCTCTGGGCACATAATCGCCTGATCGCCCGCGCCGAAGACCGCCGTATCTTAATGGTCATTTCGGACGGCGCGCCCGTGGACGACAGCACCTTGTCGGTCAACCATGGCGGCTATCTGGAGCAGCATTTGCGCAAGGTCATCGAAATGATCGAAACCCGCAGCCCCGTGCAACTGGTTGCCATCGGCATCGGCCATGACGTGACACGTTACTATAAACGCGCAGTGACGATCATGGACGTTGAACAGCTTGGCGGGACGATGATTGAACAACTCGCCGGATTGTTTGACGAGGAATAAGCTTGCCTTTCCCAAGCCGCATAATATGAATTAATCAAACGATTAAACCTGCGGGGAAATAAAGATGAACGTTACCGAAGC
>Ga0315899_10002307_pt1 | contig 21154 bp, 17 predicted proteins | sample LakEriMetagenome_2_FD_203518 | JGI IMG/M metagenome (GOLD analysis project Ga0315899, IMG submission 203518) | Freshwater fungal communities from buoy surface, Lake Erie, Ohio, United States - Buoy 4 MA112 | ecosystem: Environmental > Aquatic > Freshwater > Lake | place: USA: Lake Erie, Ohio... | reverse complement strand
ATAAACACCAATTGACTGCAAGTAGCTTCGTCATAAATCCAATCGACTCTATCTTCAAGTGGTTCGTCATGGTTTTTTCTCAAGTCAGCTATTCGTGGAATAATATCAAATGTATCCGACACGATAGGGCTGATAACAGCACCCGTTGAATTTATCTTTTTTGAATAATGGGTAAGCATTTTAACAGCCTCTTCTGCGCATTGCCTTAAAGCAACTTGTTCAGCTTTAATCATTCCAATAGGACAACTTATCACAACATGTCTTAACCTTCTTCTAGAATTAGGTTTGCCATGAATAGATCTAAACTCAAATGAATTGAATTGTGCAATAGCTTGGGAAAAGACCTCTAAAAATAAAAATGTCATTAAGGTCTTTCTAGAGTATAGCGGTAAGGCCCCAAAAGCATCATCTGAACAATAGCTGCCATCGCTTTTTAATTGTTCAGAAATCCCTTTCTTATATACATTTTTGGGAATATCAGCAATGTTGTCATGGTATTTCCAGGGAGTTTTAGAAGCCTTCTTATCCCACAAATAGCGTTTCGGGCTAGAGTTGAATGATTTAATTTCTTGCTGAATATTACGCTTTACTTCGAATGCGTGAATAAGATTCTCGGCTTCAAAGCCAATTCGAACAGGACTTGGCCAAAGAAATTTCTCTTGACCTGCAAAAAAAGAATCTTCTAAACCAAATTTTTCATCTCTAAAGACTACTCGAGTTGAAAATGCTTCTCCATAAGATTTAAGTGGATTGCTAAGGTCTCTGATTTTTAATTTTTTTACTTTATTGAAATTTATTTCCCCTTCGGTTGGAGTTTCGAAAAGAATCGCACAAGTGTGTGAGTTTCCGACGTCAATGGAAAGGTCCAAGTCAATCACATCAGACTGGTCGCTAAGAAGCTGAATGGTTGGCAATTGCATACTAGACTTAAGCAGTCGAAGCAAATGAATGTAACTTGCAAGGTGTTTAGTCTGTGAGTCAGCAGGGTTAAAGGACATTAAACTTCGTAACCAAGTTTCTACCCAACCGCAACCGGTAAAATCACTTAAAAAACTCAGAATCGAATCTTCATTTTGGCAAATGCAATATTTATTCTCATTAGGATTCGAATTTAAAAGCGGAGTGTGATTTTGTGTATTGTCATCGCTGATAGTAGTGTCAATCGCAAGAACAAATTTTAGTTCTGAGGATGTCTCGTTGAATTCAAACCAACAGCGGACCCAATCTGTAGGCCCAAATAAATTATCATTGATTTGATTGTTTTTGAAGTAGGGTAATGGAATCCATTTCTTCTCAAATTGCTTTAAGGTTTTGTCAGCATTCCTCGCCGAGTATGTTCTTTCTTCATCCTCGTTGAACAGATATGCTTGTGAGGCAACAATTTTATTTATTGAATCAATGTCGGAGAGGTTTTCCTTGTCAATACGCAACTTCAATAAATCTGATTTCCGAATGAATTGTCCAAGACTTTTGATTTCAATCAACTCCTCGAACCAATACTTCATTGTAAGGCTATCAATACCTTCATAATAATTGAATCGCAGAGATCTGAACTTTTGCGGATCTAATTTTATTGGAAAATCCAAAATTTGAATACCCGTGTTCGAAATCAATGAAATATATTCCATGTGTTTATTTTCTTTAATTATTGAAAACAATAAGTTTCCAATAAATGTGAGGTTTTAGTTGTTAAAAATAGGCTTTACTTCGAATTATTACAAATCTTATTCGAGTAAAGGTTTGAGCGAACTTACTTCCCGCTCCCCTTAAGGACAATAACAATGGTATAGAAGAGTATCTTAATGTCCATGGCCAATGACATGTTTTCGAGATACAAGAGGTCGTAACGCAAGCGATGAACCATTTGGTCTACGTTTTCGGCATAACCATATTTCACCTGCCCCCATGAAGTAATTCCGGGACGAATGCGGTGAAGCTTGTGGTAGTGAGGATTGATTTTCGAAATCTGATCAATGTAAAATTGACGCTCGGGTCTTGGTCCTACAAGAGCCATATCTCCGGCAAGGACATTCCAGAATTGAGGCAATTCGTCGAAACGAGTTTTTCTTAATGCCTTACCAACCCGAGTAATTCGAGAGTCATTGGTTGAACTCAATTGCGGTCCAAGTTTTTCCGCGTCGGTGAACATGCTGCGGAATTTTATTATCTGAAACGGAACACCATTTCTTCCAATGCGTTCTTGGAAAAAGAATACAGGACCTTTCGATGAAGCCTTAACAAGAATTGAAATGACAAGCAGCAGCGGTGATAAAATAACAAGTGCAATTGCACTCAATACGACATCCAATATGCGCTTAATGCTGAATTGCCAACTGGGCATTAACAACGTGTTTAAGCGTATCAAGGGTACCCCGAAAATGCTCGTCATTTTTACATTTCCAGATAAAATATCGAAGGTGTCTGGAATAATATTGATCCGAACATTGTAGTTCTCTAAAAGCGCTAAAATGTTTTCCAGTTCCTTGTGATCGCCACTCTCAATAGATAAGATCACTTCTTCGATTTGGTGCTCTTCAATAATTGCGGGTAAGCTTGGGTATTTTCCAAAAAGAGGCAGGCTCACCGAAAGCTGTTCGTCGGCCCCATTAATTTTCAAATAGCCTTTGAATAAAAAGCCTGGCGATTTTTTTAACGCATTTATTTCATCCAAAAGCTGAACGGCACGTGCGTTTCCGCCCACGATAACCGTTGGAAATCCCCATTTTCTTGACTGAATCTTCTTAACGGTTCTCGATGTGATCGTTAATCGAAGAAGCAAGGTTAACCCCAAGTGTGCCAACAATAGAAACCCAAAGGTGGTGTAGTAATAGTGGTAATTGGGAAGCTCATCGTCTAGCAAAAACAAAAAGAAAATAACAATGTTTCCAATCAAAGAGGTCGCCAAGACTTGTCCAATTTCACGAAGACGATGTCTTCTCATAACATCTGAATACATCCCCCACATGGCATAAAAACAGACCCACGCTAATGGAATGAAAATAAGCGCGACAAAGAAATTGTTATCAGTATGAATTCCTAAATCATAGCCATACTTAACCGACTCGAATTTTTTTCGAAGGAAATAAAGACTCGCCCAAGAGCAACCAGCAGCTATCCAATCTGCGGCTACATACGAAAATATGATTCCTTTATTTTTCAATAGCTAATTGCGTTCACTACCAAGTCACCCACTTCAAATTATCGAGAAAAATGTTCACTGGTGTAGTTGAATTTGTAGAATTCGATTCAATGTATAATTCGTGAAATTGTGCCGAAGGATTCTGTTGAAGTATATAACCGAAATCGATGTATATCTTTTTCCAATTAGGCATTAAGCCGTCTCCGCTGCTCGATGGATTAATAATTAATGCGGGGTTTTTCGAGGTGATTCCACTGTTCGTAGTGATGAATCCTACAGAAAAAGTATTGTTGCTGCTGTAATTCATTTCAAGAAAGAGGTTGTCACCGCTGGTGTAATTGAGATTGTCATCGTCTTTATAGTAAAGGTGACCTGTACCAGGATCTAGATGTCCCCAACCGCTTCTGTTGCCTTCAAATACTTGCGCAGCTTGGTTCGTAACTGAGAACGACCCGTTGTTTGTTCCCATTTGAACCAAGAAATTTCCACTTTCAAATCCTTTTTCTGAAATGACTGCTTGGTTGTAATACGAAAAATTTGGAACAAGTGTATCTATTTGAAAGGCAGAAATGGTAAGGGTTGTATCGAAAGGAGCGTAAAAAGGATAACGAATTCGTGTATTGGAAATTCCATTACTTTTTATTCCAGCGAAAATGCGAATGTTCGATGTACCTAAATCTAGAATTGGAATTTTTGCGGGCAAGTCGTAGACACCCAAACTTTGATCGTTGGCATAGACCCATACCTCCGTAATGGCTTCACTCGAAGTGCCTTGATTTAAGTTCGCCGCAAAATTAAACGATGGAATATAGAGATAAGCGGGTTCTTTCTCCTTCGGATTTATAAGGTCGCACCCTTGTAATAAAAGTACGGATACTGCTAAGAGATAAATTAAAGGTTTCAATCGTTGTGTTTTGGGTTGCGAATATACATTCGCATCAAAAGGTTACCGAGGGAAACGAAAGAAAAGTGGGATTATTGCGAATGAAGAAAATCAGTTTTTTTAGTCTTCGGAAGTGAAAACGTTTAATCTGATTTTTTCAGCAATCATTTCAGCAACTGCCAAGGCTTTGTGACCATCTTCAAGAGAAACGGTCGGTTCTGACTGTCTTAATACAGCTTCTCCGAAACTTGTTAGCTCCTGTTTAAGCGCGTTGCTATCTGGAACACTAAGATTCTTTTTTGTGATCTCATTCTCTTCGTTTTCACGAAGTAACTCGTAACTGTGTGCAGTTTTATTTAAGAAGTCAGAAACATAACATGCATCTTTTTGATAAAAGCGCATTTTTCGCATAGAACCCGTCGATACGCGGCTTGCAGTGAGATTCGCAACACAGCCATTGTCTAATTCAATTCGCGCATTCGCAATGTCGATATGCGGAGTCAACACAGAAGCGCCATTGGCAGAAACCCTCCTCACATTCGCTTTTGTTACGGCCAATATCAAATCAATGTCGTGTATCATAACGTCAAGAATCACAGACACATCATTGTTTCTTCCTTTGAACTGACTCAATCGGTGAGCTTCAATGTACTTCGTGTTTTCTAGAAGCGGAGAAACAGCAAGGTATGCAGGGTTGAAGCGTTCAATATGCCCAACCTGTGCTACAACCTGCGCTTCTTTCGCAAGCTTAATAAGTCTATTACTTTCCTCTAATGTAGAGGTAATGGGCTTTTCTATGAATACGTGTTTTAGGTTTCGTATGGCATTCGATGCACACTGAAAATGCGAGGGGGTGCTAGATACCACATCCACGACGTCCACTTGGTTTATCAGAGCGTCAAGACTGTGGCAAGGTTCAATTCCAAAGCGAGCTGCGGCTTCTTTTGCAGCCTTAATATCTGGATCGAAAAAATGTATAGACTGAAATAATTCCGGTAATTCCGAAAGTACCTGCATGTGAATCTTCCCTAAGTATCCCGTTCCTAAAACTCCGATTTTCAACATAAATAAATCTCTTCTTATGCAAATGTGATTGAAATTGATGTCTACATCACTTCGTTGATTTTTACTTTTCAACACTGAAAAGCGGATGAAATAGTCCCTTACCTTGGCGGTATGATTGAGGATAATTACAGACATAAGGGACTGAGAAGAAAATTAGTAGACGAGTTACGTGAGAAGGGAATTTCCGATGTTCGCGTGTTAGACGCTCTTAATAAGGTGCCGAGGCATGCTTTTTTGTCGAGTGCTTTTGTAGAAGTAGCATACGAAAACAAGGCTTTTCCAATAGGTGCAGAACAAACCATCTCTGCGCCCTATACCGTTGCATTTCAAAGTCAATTGTTAGATGTTGAAAAGGGAATGAAGGTGTTGGAAATTGGAACCGGTTCAGGTTATCAGACTTCCGTTTTGTGTGAAATGGGAGCGAAGGTTTATTCCATTGAAAGACAAAAATTGCTTTTCGATACTTCGAAGAAGATGTTAGCATCCATGGGTTACAAATGTCATTTGGCGTATGGCGATGGATACAAAGGAATTCCAGCATTCGCGCCTTATGATCGAATCATTATTACCTGCGCAATACCTATAGTTCCCGAGGAACTCCTCATGCAAATGAAGCCAGGAGGGAAGTTGGTCATGCCTTTCGGAGAAGGTGAAAAGCAAGAGATGACGTTGATTCAAGAAGACGAAGAAGGAAATTTTCAAAATACCTATTACGGCGAATTTTCATTCGTGCCCATGCTCGAAAAAAGAAGCAATACGAAATCTTGATTTATTTAATACGAAGGGAGAATACTTTTTCGTCGAATAGAAAACCTTCAAGAACGTCGCCGGATGCTACGGGACCAACGCCAGCAGGAGTTCCTGTGAAAATTAAGTCTCCTATTTTTAATGTGAAAACCTCTGAAACATTCTCAATGAGTTTGTCAATGGAATGAATCATTTGCGAGCTATTTCCTTCCTGAACGGTTACACCATTTTTCCTCAATGAAAATAATAGGGGGGAAGGAAGGTTGTCTGTTTCAAAAAACTTTTCACTCACGAACGCGGATCCATCGAAGGCCTTTGCTCTTTCCCAAGGCAATCCTTTTTTCTTCAATTCATCTTGAACATCTCTAGCAGTAAAGTCTATTCCTAAAGTTACCTCGTTGTAATAACGCGGAGCGAATGATTGTTGAATGTGTTTTCCCAAGCGATTGATTCGAAAGACCAATTCCAATTCGTAATGCACATCGTTCGTGAATGCAGGAATGACGAAGGGGTTGCCACGTTGAATGATAGCTGAATCTGGTTTGCAGAATACAACTGGATTTTCAGGAACGACGTTTCCCAATTCAGCGGCGTGCGCTACGTAGTTTCTACCAATACAAATGATCTTCATTACGGACGTGCTATAAATTCAACAACAACTTTTCGATCGCCAGGATTCTTTCCAATAGATCCAACATCTCCTACAAATTTGGCGATGCATCGGTTACTTTCAATTCCAGAATTGACAATAAAATTTCGAACAGTCTTGGCGCGTTTCTCAGATTCCTTCCAGTTTTTTTCACTGTTTCCATCTCTGTCTGAATAACCGGTTATGAGCACACCAGTCTTTCCATTTCGTGCAAGTTTTTCAACAATGTCGTTCAATTGTTGCTGCGCACTGGTGCTTAAATCAATGCCCGATTTTTCAAAGTAGATCACTACGGGTTGAAGAGGTAGTGGAGCAGCCGAGAATTTTGGTAAACTTGAATTGTCGTTTCCATTCAGCCATTGTCTGGATGAGCCGTCAGAAGAATAAGGAACAATAGGTAAAAGCGAATCTTGCACCGCGGGCTCCTGTCCAAGTATACCCATACTTGATGCTAAAAAGAGAAAAAACAATAGGCCGCGCATATCTCGTAAAATTAGCGCACCTCATTCAATCAAAGCGTTTGATTTTATTCACCATTCATTCACAATGAAGGTGAGTTAGTCTTTATTCATCACTCCGTTTTGGGCGCGAATGCTTTCTTTGTGAATGGCTTCAAGGTAAGCTGAAAGAAAGGTTTCAGTTAGATTCGCCGATTTGCCCCATGCTTCGCGACTTTCAAGAATTTCCTTCCATCTTTCCAATTGAAAAATAGTAATTCCTTCCTCTTTTTTCAACGCTCCCATTTCGCGAGAAATGTTCATTCGCTTTCCAAGTAAATCTATGATGTCGGCGTCTAAAGCATCTACACGATCTCTCAATATTTGAAGTTTTTCTGCTGAATTGGAATTTAAAGAAGATGTTCTGTAATACAGTGCTGAAGCCATTTCACCAACTTGTGCCGGAGTAATTTGCTGCGCGGCGTCGCTCAGGGCATTGTCCGGATTCGGATGACTCTCGATCATAATACCGTTCATTCCCAAATCAATGGCACGTTGACTCACGTCTTTGAGCAAAGTTCTATTACCACAGATGTGGCTTGGGTCGCAAATCAATGGAATTTCCGGGAATTGCGTTTTGAATTCAATTGGAATTTCCCACAATGGTTTGTTTCGGTAGGGAAGTTTGTTGGCTACGGAAAAACCACGGTGTATGGCACTTAAATCTGTTAGTCCGACTTTCTCAAAGCGTTCGAAGGCTCCAATCCAAAGCGATAAATCAGGATTGATAGGGTTTTTGATGAATATTGGAATATTCACTCCGCGAAGTGCTTCAGCAATTTCTTGAACTGAGAACGGATTCGTGGTTGTGCGCGCGCCAATCCAAAGTGCATCGAAATTGTATTCAAGACACAATTCTACGTGCTGCGCTGTTGCTACTTCCGTAATGATTTTTACTCCTGTTTCTTCCTTGGCTTTTTTCATCCAGGGAAGCGCTACGGCTCCCATTCCTTCAAATGAATTCGGACTTGTGCGCGGTTTCCAAAGGCCAGCGCGGTAGTAAGATAGAGGAATGCGCTCGTTTAATTCGCGAGCGGTATTGACAACCTGAGCCTCAGACTCTGCACTGCAGGGTCCAGATATCCATGTGAAATTATCCTTTATCGTATCCATATCTTCCTTCCATTTCATTGCGAAAGTACTTGATTCCATGAGGCACAAGAATTTTTAAGACATAAAAAAAGGGGAAAACTCCCCTTTGTGCCCTGGACTGGACTCGAACCAGCACACCTTACGGAACCACCCCCTCAAGATGGCGTGTCTACCAATTTCACCACCAGGGCAATTAGAACAAAAAAGGGCAGTTGCCTGCCCCTTTTTCTTTTTTTGTGATCCCGCTGGGACTCGAACCCAGGGCCCATACATTAAAAGTGTATTGCTCTACCAGCTGAGCTACGAGATCATCTTGCTCTAAAAGCGGGTGCAAATATACACGAATTTTTTAAATTCCTATTTTTTTTGAAATCATTTTCAAGAATGGACAACTATTTTCTTGGTGAAATTGTCAAGACATTACCTATTTTTGTTTTTATGGAAAAGAAAATTCTGCTCTCCCTCTTTTTGTTCCTTGGAACAATTGGATTTTCGTTCGCTCAGTCGAACATCACCACACGTCACAACAGCGACGCTTCGTGGTTGACTTTTTTACAGAATAACATGGTGTCGATTACGCTTGCGCCTGAAAAGGCTGCAACCTCTCCGCTACTGGTAACCTCAGCCGATGCGGCTTTGGATTCTTCTGTGCCTACCGCTCAAATGCTTTTCAATGCATTAAGCACAACTCCATCATTACAGCCAGATGCTGTTCAAACAAAGACTTATCGTTGGGGGAATACAGGTTATGTAATAACTGTGTTCTCAGCGAAGCGCTTAGAGACTTTGTACAAAAGAGAAACGATAAACAACAAAGCCAAATAAAATGAAAAAAGTTTTATTCTCCCTTTTCGTAGCGGCGTTGTCCGTTTTGCAAGCAACAGCCCAGGAGTATCCTGTAGGTACCGCGTTCATCTCTGATTGCGGCGGCTTCTTGGTTGATCCAGGATTAAGCGCGGCAGATTATGGTCCGAACATCGTTGCCATTTCAGTGATTTGTTCAGACGCTACTGTTCCAGGACAAGTCAACTTAGATTTCAGTTTCTTCAACTTAGGTGCTGGAGACCAACTGGCAATCTTCAACGGTGGCGACGCTTCTGCTCCGCTTATTGGAACATACACTGGAACAGATTTGAACAACATCGTTATCTCTTCAAGTAATCCTTCGAACTGTTTAACAATTTTGTTTACCTCTGATGCGGATGCAAGTGTTGGAAGTTTCGGTGCTGAAATTTCTTGTGGTATTCCTTGTGAACCACCGGTTGTAGCTGTAACTGTTGATCAACCCGATTTTCAACCAACGCGTTTGTGCGTGGGTGAATCGATCACATTCGATGCCACAAGTACTGTTTTCGCTCCAGGTTCAGTGTTGGGAAGTCACACATGGGATTTCGATGATGGAACAACCGATGTTTCTTCATGGCCAATCGTGACGCATTCATTCTCTGAATCAGGTGCATATATGGTTGAGCTGATGGTATTGGATACCAACGGCTGCGGAAATATTAATCTTATCGATGCGTTAATTCTTGTAGATACCGAGCCTTCGATTAGTATTGCGGCTGATGATTTTCAAGCATGTCTTGGACAAGAAATTAATCTGGCTGTTTCTATTGATCCAACCTATTGGTCTGCACTTCCAACGGCTAACTTAGGTGGTGCACTATTCATTCCGGATGATCAAACACAATGTTTCTCTGACACAATTTATTTCGGTGGTTTCAATGCTGGGCAGACCATTCAGAATGCTTCTGATCTTGATAATTTCTTTATCAATTTCGAACATAGTTTCATGGGTGATATCGTTATTTCGTTTGAGTGTCCAAATGGACAAACTATTATTGTGCACCAACAAGGTGGAAGCGGTACTTTCTTAGGTGAACCAGTAGACATTATGGGACCTGCTGACCCTGCGGGTGTTGGATACGATTATTTTTGGGCGCCAGACGCTACAGCGGGCACGTGGGCTGCAAATGCAGGAGGTACCCTACCAAGTGGAACCTATAACTCGGTTCAACCCTTCACCAATCTTATCGGTTGTCCTTTGAACGGTGCTTGGATAGTAGAGGTTTGTGATCTTTGGGGATCTGATGACGGATGGATTTTCGACTGGTCTGTGACCTTCGACTCAACATTATACCCACCGTTGGTTTCTTTCCTTCCTTCATTCGGATATACTTGTGATTCCATTACTTGGACAGGACCTGGCATCGCAAATACTGTTGCGAACTGCGGTGGTGCTGTTTTGAATCCAACTACTCCTGGTGATTACTACATCATTGTTTCTGCTTTAGATAACTTCGGTTGCACCTACACAGATACCATTGGAGTAAATTACTTCGCGCCTCCGGTTTTGGATTTGGGTGACGACCTTCCTTATTGCTTGAATTCTGTAAACTTGACAAGCAATTTGTCTGGTCAAGTGGCAGGCATTAACTATGTCTATGATTGGTCAGTGGTCAGTGCGAATGGCGGGACCTTCAATGCCACTAACATACCTTTCCCAAGCTTCAGCGGAGCTACTGGAACTTCTGAATTGACCTTGTCTGTTCATCCGATTGACGACATTCAATGTACAGTAACAGATAACATCAATTTGATCACTCCTGAAACTCCCGGTGTAGGACCGTTTACAACAGATTCGGTTTGTTTGAGTGAGCAAATTTTCTTGAGTGCACCATTCACAGATCCAACTTATACTTACCAATGGTTCTTATCAGATACCATTGTGCCGAATGCTTTGGCTTCAGTGTATAGCCCATGGGCTGGTGTTCCAAATGAGCAATTTGTTTATGCCGTTGAAATTACTGAACCTGTTTGCGGCTTCTCAGCAATGACAGAATTCGGAGTGACTTCATTGCCATGCGATGTGTTCTTGCCAAACATAGTTCTGTTAAACGGAACGGAAGAAAACCAAACGTTGAACTTTGACGATGCGTTATTCTATTACGCGAGTGCATCTTTGGAAGTGTTCAATAGATGGGGAGATTTAGTTTATGAAAGCACAGATTATAAAAACGATTGGTCACCAACGGAGTTAAGTGACGGTGTATTCTATTACATTTTGAAGGTGACAACACCTACAGGTAAGATGGATGATTTCACAGGTTACTTCCATCTAATGAGAAACTAATAGTTCTTAAATATTGAAATAAGGGGCGATCTTCGCCCCTTATTTGTTTTAGCTATGTCATGGAAGAAAAGATATCATACCTCGGGAATTTAGCTGAGTTGCTTAAGATAGAGCGCGACGAAGATTGGGCGCGCTTTCAAAAGCAATTGAAAGAGCAACCGGTTAATGCGCGAATAAAGGAAGGTCTCACTTGGTTTCCGCTTAAAATTGTTGAAGATGGATTTGGCTTAGGTTCATATCCTTTTTTAGTGGTAGAAAAAACAAACGGTCCGGCGAAACATTCGTTTCAATCTGGACAGCCCGTTGAATTGTTTTCCAATCACGAAAACCATCAGGGAGAATCAATCAAAGGAACTATTGCATTCGTCGATCACACAAGAATGAAAGTTCAATTCAGAGTCGATGAATTGCCTGATTGGACCGACGATGGAAAAATAGGATTGAATGTTTCATTCGATGAAAAATCATACAAGGAAATGTTCGCGGCATTGAATAATGTCATAAACGCCAAGAATAATCGACTTGCAGAAATTCGCGATGCAATTACTTCGGAAGAGAAAAGACTTTCAGAAATTGAATATTCCGGGTCACACGGTAATTTGAATGATTCGCAGAATGAAGCCGCAAGAGGTGTTGTGAATGATTTGATTGTAAGTGTTGTTCACGGCCCGCCAGGCACTGGAAAAACAACAACACTTATTCATGCCATGCAAGAGTTGGCGAGGTTGAAAAAGAAAGTACTTTGCTGCGCACCGAGCAATGCTGCCGTAGATCATTTGGTAGAAGGCCTGGGGGAGAAGGGATTGAAGGTTTTACGATTGGGGAATCCTGCTAAAGTGCATTCCAAAGCAAATGCATTTACGGTTGATGTGAAGTTGGTGGAAGACAAAGATTATTCGCGCGTTCGTGATTGGAAAAGAAGAGCGAAAGAGTTGCGCTCGTTGGGAAGTAAATACAAGCGTTCTTTTGGAAGAGAAGAAGCGGAGCAGCGCAAATTAATTTTCAAGGAAGCAAAAGAAATGATGCGCGAAGCGCGCGAAACAGAATTGTTTTTATTGGATAGACTCATTGATCAGGCCGATATAATTTGCACAACGCTGGTTGGTTCTGCAAACGATATGCTTCGGGATCGAGTGTTTGATGTTGTTGTGATCGACGAAGCAGGGCAGGCGCTTGAACCAGCGTGTTGGATACCTATAGCGAAAGGAAATAAAATTGTTTTAGCTGGTGACCACTTGCAACTTCCTCCAACTATTTTTTCGAATGAAGCTGCCCAGAAGGGCTTAGCAATTTCTTTAATGGAAAGAGCTGCACGCGTAGAAAAAGGTGTGCATTTTCTGAATGTGCAATATCGCATGAACGAAAAGATTGCGGCGTTCAGCAACAAGCATTTCTATGAAGGAAAACTCACAGCGGATAGATCCGTTGCACACCGAATGCTCGATGGTGATTTGAATCCGATTCAATTCATTGACACGGCTGGAACGGGATACAATGAAGAAGCGGGAGCAGAGGGCAATTCGCGCATGAACAAAGGCGAAGCTGAATTAGCCATGAAAATGTATTCGCTGTTGAAGGAACAAACGCAACAGTTTTTTTCATGCGCTTTAATTTCACCGTATCGCGCACAGATTCATTTGTTAGAGCGTGTGTTCAAGGAAGAGGAGGTGACGATTAATACCGTGGATTCGTTTCAAGGTCAAGAAGCAGATGTGGTTATTATTTCTTTGGTGCGAAGCAACGACGAGAATGAAATTGGATTCTTGAAAGACTACCGAAGGATGAATGTTGCGCTTACTCGCGCTAGGAAGAAGTTGATTGTTATTGGAGATAGCGCAACAATAGGAGGCGATTCGTTTTACCAAGAGATGCTTCAGTTTTTTGAAGTGCAAGAATCGTATGAAAGTGCTTGGATTTACATGAGTTGATTTTCAAAAAAAACATTATTTTTCCATTATGAAAAAATCGAATTTCCTTTTTGCTGTTTTAATGATGATGGTCTTGGTTTCTTGCGATCGTTGCAAGGATGACCCCAATTCATTGGATGTTCCAACGGTGTTCATCAAGATTGTTACAGATTCAACCCAAGAACGTTTGAATAATCTGGGTCAACCCGCTGCTGTGCCTGCTGGTCATGCTGCCTTAAGTCCATTGTTCCATAAGATTTCTGCGCACTACGTTGAATTTGCACCGAATATGTATACCGCCTTAGGTGCCGGTGAGGTTGTTTATCATGCCGATGAAACCACAGCGGGAGGAGCAAATGCAATTGATTTCGCTAAAGCTAGAATTGCTGCTCCAGGAGAAATTTTCTTGGCTGTTCCGATTAGTTCATTTACACCGGGCACCTACGAATACGTTCGTGCTTCGCTGTTGTATCAGAATTACGACGTGAATTTGTTAGCGAGTGGATTCGATTTAACTGGACGTGTTGCGAGTTTTGTTGGATTCAATACATACATCGCGAATTATTTAATCAATACGCAGTCAGTTACTGTTAACGACGATGTGTTGCAAGGATATTGGGGTTTTGAAACGAGCGTGTTTGGAACGCCTTATGTTACTTCAGGACAAGCACCTCCCGGCGCTACCACAGTTCCGAATCCAATTTTTGCTACCTCTCCGATTCCGCAAGGAAGTTGCGTTGTCACAGGTGGATTTGCTACGCCACTTGTTATTACCGGCAATGAGACTGAAGATATTTATGTAACACTTTCCTTATCTACCAACAACAGTTTTGAATGGTTAGATACCAATCCAGATGGAAAGTGGGAGCCGGGTGCAGGTGAATCGGTTGTAGATATGGGCTTACGCGGAATGAATCCGAGTTGGTATTAATTCTCGCGGGCAAACTTCCTAAAGGGAAGTAGAACCAAGAAAAACAACAACGCTCCTAAGCACTCGAGGGTAATTAAATAATACGGATAAGGACCGAAGAAGTCCATGGCGCTTCCGCCTTCAGGCTTATGCATGAGGTATCCGTAATTGCTTCCGATAATTTTATTGACTGAAAACGCAAGTGCGAAATAAACTTGCGAGGCGATAACCACGCGTAACCACGAACCTTTTTCCGGATACAACTTCATTCCGAAAACTAAGAATGAAGTAGCTATAATTAAACCTGCGTGTCCAATAAAAAACGAGACATAAGGCACTTCAGGAAATACGCCCATGAAGTCGGGTGTGATGAGCCCGTTCAAGGTTCCGGTCATGACCCAACACCATGCTATTTCAGCCATGCCGCGACGCTTGAGTAACAACGCCAATGCTGCAATAATGTTTGCGAGGTTGCACAGTTCTAAGGGTAGATCGTGTCGAACTTCCCATAACCCAGTTTGATAACGATACGTATGATAGACGACCATATTCGTCAATAACAATATCCCGAAAAACCAGCGAAGTATATCGCGCGATTTATCGTATTTCCTTCCAACCCAAACAAAAAAAAGTGCGAGGAAAATGGTTAAACCAATAATAAAGAAATGCTCGTTGGTGAACAGTTGAAATTTCATGACGATCGGTATTTTTCGGTTTCGCTTTCTAACATAGATCTGTAACTCATGTAGCGCGATTCTGCAATCTCTCCCTCACTCAATGCCTCTAGCACAGCGCACTTGGGTTCGTTAATGTGCTTGCAATTGTTGAACTTGCAAGCAGGTAATAATTCTAAAAATTCAGGAAAATAATTCGCTAACATTTCCTCTTCGAAATTCACCAATCCAAATCCTTTAATACCTGGAGTGTCTATCAAAAAAGAAGTTTCACTCAGTGGAAATATTTCTGCGAAGGTTGTGGTGTGTTGTCCTTTTCCGCTCCAGTCACTGATTTCGCCAATCCGTATGTCTTCGTTGTTTGAAATTTTACTCACCAGTGAGGACTTCCCAACGCCACTGTGTCCTGAAAATAAAAATGTCCCCGTCTTAATGAGCTCTTTCAATTCTTGAAGTCCTTGACCTGTTTCAATACTCGTAAACAACAACTCGTAGCCAATGCCTTTGTAAATGGAAGCCAAGTCAATGGCCTTCTCTTTTTCTTCGTCAGAAAAAATATCCCACTTGTGAAAAACGAGCGTTACAGGTATGCGATACGCCTCTGCTGTAACTAAAAAACGATCAATAAATCCGGGTGTGGTTTGCGGTCGATCAATGGTAACAAGTAAAAATGCGCGCGTAATATTCGCCGCAATAATTTGTGCTTCTTTTGATAGGTTAACCGATTTACGAATGATGTAATTCGTTCTATCATGTATGTTGTGAATGCTGCCGTTTCCGTCATTGTCTAATTCAACATCTACGTAATCTCCCGCAGCAATAGGGTTTGTGGTACGAAGACCTTGCAGTCTAATTTTTCCGCGCAGCGAACAAATCACCACTTTTCCGTCTATTAAAACGTCGTAGAATTTACCAGTTGTTTTTAATACCAATCCTTTTTTCACTTGTCTAAGGTAATACCTTTCTATATTTGCCCCGTTCTCATAGGGGTGCCGTTCAAAAAAAAATGGCTGAGATTATACCCTTCTTGTTTCAGAACAAGAGGAACCTGGGCGGGTAATGCCGCCAAGGAAAAAACGAACAACGTGCACAATAACCCCTGTCGTGCGCACAATTTAAAAGACATGTTTAAGAAAATTATTTTTGGAAGTGTTGCATTTTTTGTTGCATCAATTTCAATGGCACAAGACAAAGTGGACACGACGGGTGTTCCGAGTTTTGTAATGGATCCTGTGAGTATTCGCGATGTGTGGTCGGCAAATAAAACCGCGCCTTTCGCGGTGACGAATCTTCTTCCGAAGGACATTGAAAAAATAAACACAGGAGTTGACCTTCCTTTTCTGTTGAGATTTACACCGTCGTTAACTGTTACTTCCGATGCTGGAAATGGAATTGGTTACACAGGTCTTTGGATACGCGGGAGCGATCCTACGCGCGTGAACGTTTCCATTAACGGAGTGCCGTTGAACGACCCTGAAAGTCAACAAGTTTTTTGGGTGAACACACCCGATTTAGCTTCTTCCAGTTCGAACATTCAAATACAAAGAGGCATAGGAACTTCGGCTAATGGAACAGGCTCTTTTGGTGGAAGTATTCACTTAGACACAGACCCCGAACTGGAAAGAAATTTCGTGCGAGTAAATACTGGTGGAGGTTCATTTGGAAGCAATAAATTAATGGTCGAAATAGCAAGTAAAAGAAGCCCCAAGTTCGAGTATAATGCTCGGGTGAGCAGAATAGCTTCGCTTGGTTACATCGATCGCGCCGAGACCAAATTGTTTTCCTACTTCACCAAAGGAAAATGGCACTTAAAACAAGAAGAAAATCGCAGAAGTGAATTGACGGTTTTTGCTTTTGGAGGAAAAGAAAATACCTATCAAGCTTGGAATGGAACCCCTTATGAAAAATTATACGGAACTACCGCGGATATTTTAAACTTCGCAGGAAGGAATGGATTATCTCAAACCGATACAGATAATCTTTTGAACTCAGGAAGAACCTACAACGCGTATTTGTACGAAAATGAAATTGACAATTACAGACAAGATCATGCGCAAGGACATTATTTTTCATCGAAGAAAAAAAATGGAGCAACACATGAATTTAGAGCCGCTTTCCATTTCACACACGGTGAAGGATATTTCGAGCAGTTTAAAATGGATCAAGAGGTTGCAAACTACAATTTGTTACCAGAGTTAATAAACAACGATACGCTTTCAATCACAGATCTTGTTCGAAGAAGATGGCTAAACAATAATTTTTATGGAATGACAAGTTCATACGTGATTAGGAATCACAATTTCACGAGTACTTCAGGCCTTGGAGTAAATCATTATAACGGTCAGCATTATGGAAGAGTTATAGCCAAGGGTAGTCCATTAGCTTTCGACGTAGATCACGAGTATTATTACGGACAGTCAGATAAGTATGATGCGAATGCCTTCACCAAAATAGAATGGGTGGTTGTACCAAGACGTTTTGTTGTGAATGCAGATCTGCAAGCGCGTTATGTAGCGCATGACACGAAGGGAGTGGACAACGACCAACGCGCATACGATGTGAATGCGAGTAGCCAATTTTTCAATCCGAAGTTGGGCGTTCGATATTTCATGAATAAAAACACTTCGCTGTATGGATCAGTTGCTCGTTCTGGGAAAGAGCCCAATAGAAGCGATTTCGTAGATGCCCTTGCAGGTAATAAACCGCAGAACGAATACATGACTGATTACGAGCTGGGTCTTCACTTTGAAAACGAGAAGCTCTTTCAATTTAACGCGAATGCTTATTATATGAATTACTCCAATCAGTTGGTGTTGACAGGTGCATTGAATGACGTAGGTGCCCCTTTGCGAACCAATGTTGCGAGCTCATACAGACGAGGTATTGAGCTGAGTGCAGTGGTACTCTTCAATCAACAACGCTTAAAGGTAAATGGAAATATTACCTTGAGTGAAAATAAGATCATCGATTTCCAAGAGCGCATATTCAATTACGATACGTATGCGGAAGAAGTGATTTCTCGTGGCACTACCAACATAGCTTTCAGCCCGAATATGGTTGCTGGATTAACGGCGGAATATCAATTGTTTCCGCACGGATGGCGCATGACCATGAAGCCGGTGAGAAAGCAGTTGTATCTATTATTCAATGAAAAGTTCGTAGGGAAACAGCACCTCGATAATACTGGAAGCAGCACTGCTGTGATTACTGCTTTTGCCATCTCAGATTTCGGGATTCAATGGGATTCGAAATACGGTCCAAAGCCTTCAGTGAAGATAACTTTTTGGGTGAATAATGCTTTCAATAGAATGTATGCAAGCAACGGATACGCCTATTCATACATATACGGAAACACTGTCACAGAGCGCTTTTATTATCCTCAAGCGGGAAGAAACTACATGCTGAATTTCTCCTTCGAAATAAATTAACGAATCGTCACTGAAGAATTTTTCCCGTCCATACTAACGGTCACGTGTTCCTTCAGTGTGGTCGATAATTTCAATCCAACAAAATCTGCTTTGATTGGAAATCTGCGGTGCTTTCTCTCCACGAGAACTGCAGTGGTTAGTCGATGTATTTCTTGCGAAACAAGAAATGATGCAGCGTGCATGAGTGTTTGGCCAGAATTGAAGACGTCATCAATCAACACAACGCATTTGTTCTTTAGCGCAAGGGGAGAAGAGAGTTTTGCAGTCCCAATGGGTTGCTCTTTTGAAAGTTGAATACTGCTTATTTCGCAAGGAATTGAAACGATTTCCTTGACTAATTCGAACAATCTGTTCGAGACAGCAGCACCGTTGTCTTCTATTCCAATAAAAACAATGTTCTTTTCGCTGTAATGGCGCTCGGCTATTTCATAAGCCATTCGAGTTAGCTTTTGCTCTATTTCTTCGGCGTTGAGTAGTTCGGAATTCTGCATGCCCAAAATTACACTTTTTTTAGGGTGAAATGTTTCAATTATAATTTTAGTGGGAATAGATTAGATACATTCGTAAAAAAAAGAATATGCCACTGTACATAATACTCGCCATTGCGGCGTTACTTATTTTTTCTGGGTTGAAAACGGTTCAGCAAGGAAATGTTGCTGTTGTTACTGTTTTCGGAAAATATAGAAGGGTCATTCGTCCAGGATTGAACTTATTAATTCCATTTGTTGAAACTGTTTTTAAACGTATTTCAACTCAAAATCGTTCGGTTGAATTGGAATTTCAAGCTGTAACTGTTGATCAGGCCAATGTTTATTTTAAGAGTATGCTTTTGTTTTCTGTGCAAGATGACGCGGAGGAGAGTATTAAGAAAGTAGCTTTTAAATTCATTGATGAAAAGAGCTTAATGCAAGCACTCATTCGCACGATTGAAGGAAATATCCGTGCGTTTGTTGCTACAAAGAAGCAAGCTGAAGTGTTATCGCTTCGCAATGAAATCATTGACCATGTAAAGGAGCAAATCGACAATGTCATTGAAGAATGGGGGTATCATTTGCACGATTTGCAGATTAACGACATTACATTCGATGAAGCGGTTATGCGATCCATGAGTCAGGTTGTGGCTTCAAGTAATCTAAAGGCTGCCGCAGAAAATGAGGGGCAAGCTTTATTGATTACCAAGACGAAGGCGGCTGAGGCAGATGGTAACGCCATTAAGATTGCAGCGCAAGCGGAAAGAGAAGCAGCTCAGTTGAGAGGACAAGGAGTTGCGTTATTCAGAGAAGAAGTGGCAAAGGGTATGCAGAATGCGGCGAGAGAAATGCAACAAGCGAATCTTGACACGTCTATGATTATGTTTTCCATGTGGACCGAGGCCATTAAGAATTTCGCTGAGTATGGAAAAGGGAATGTCTTGTTCTTAGACGGTTCACCGGATGGCATGCAAAAGGTTATGAAGCAGATGATGGGTATGGATACTCTTCTAGATACTTCGAAGAAGACTTCAGGTCAAAATGAATAATGTGAAGAAGACTAGAGTAATTAAACCAAGAACAAGCAGGACTATCTTTTTAAATCTCATTATTCTTCGTTGTGTGATAATCTGATTCAGTGAGTTTTGTAACCCCTCAACCGGCGCATTCTTTTCTATTAATTTTTGAATGCATATTTTCAATAAGCTTTCATCTTTGGAAATAACAGCTTTTCCAGCCAGTAGCCTGTAGTGGCGGACACTTATTTCCGAAAGTAGCTTTTCAAACTCTTCTTTTTCATTAGGCATGAGATCATCGCTGCAATTTTGAATCGCCTTTTCAGCGCGGTAAAGATTACCCTCTTCAAGCCAATGTTTAATTTCCTGTATGCGATTCATTTCGAAAAAGAATTTCTACAAAAGAATCATTCTGAGAAAGCGAATGCTATGTAAATCGAGTGAAATGGGTGCTAGCGCCTTTTTTCACCTAATTCAGAGCCGTAAAATGCTGTTATTCAAATTGTTTGCGCTTTAGTAAGTTTGTTAGATATTCACCTACTTTTTTGAACCTAATTTTTTTCAGCGCTATTTGCTTTAAGTTTCACATTCATTTTATAGACGAACATACGTTTGTCTGTTTCCTGTCTTTCTCGGTGAAATGCATCTTCATTAAAACCAATCTGTTTGAAGAATGTATTCATCCGTTTGATCCATTCAGCCCTTTGCTTCTTTTGATTTTCGGGTTGTTTGTTTTCTAGACCCAACCAATCGTTTAACTCAATAGTAGATGCATCTTGTTGAATGAATTTTTGAATCACTGAATAGTCGGCATTGTCTATTGGATACATGGCCCCCTCGAAAACAAGAGTATTTAAAATAGACAGGTCAAGTGTATTTGCATATGGAGTAGTTCTTACTTCTTCAACGTTATTGGATACCAACTTTTTTCTTTTAATGAATAGGATTAAAAGAAAAATTCCGAATACCAATCCAATTGCTCCGAAAATGAGTGAGTATTTGAAATTGACTGTTGTTGTTTTTTCATCCAAGAGGTCGGAAAATTCAACGGGGTCTGTTAAGGCTGCTTCCCAAGTCAAAGAGTCAACATTCGAGAGAGTGCCAATATCTATGATTTTTAATCCGTAGCTGTCTGAATAAACTTGCTGGTTCTTTGGGAGTTCTTTGAAAAAGTGAAACAACCTTTTGTTGTTTTTAGAATTGAAAACGCTGTATTTGAGCGTTTCAAAATTGAAATAAAGAGCAGTAGAGTCGGTGCTAATTGGAAGTACTAAGACACCATTGCTGCTTGGTAAAGTATTTATACGGTAATGCAAATGAAATTTATCTACAACAGTAGAATTCAGCTTGCCTAAACTCTCCCATTTCATCTTTAGCATATCAATTCTGTAAAGACTATCAAGAAAAGTCTTGTCTTCGCTATTTGATTGGTTGTATATATAATTACCAAAAGAATAGAGGTTGTTTTCGGTTCTGTTGAAATAAGCGAGATTGCCGCTGAATGGAATTTCCCTATCGCAGGGCTTTATTCGCCAGTCGCCCAG
>Ga0315899_10002305_pt1 | contig 21172 bp, 17 predicted proteins | sample LakEriMetagenome_2_FD_203518 | JGI IMG/M metagenome (GOLD analysis project Ga0315899, IMG submission 203518) | Freshwater fungal communities from buoy surface, Lake Erie, Ohio, United States - Buoy 4 MA112 | ecosystem: Environmental > Aquatic > Freshwater > Lake | place: USA: Lake Erie, Ohio... | reverse complement strand
ATCCGTGCTGCTGTTTGTGGTAGATGTAATGAGCGACGTTCACCCGCTGGATGAAGAGTTTGCACAGATTCTCAGGCGCAGTAAAAAACCCGTGCTGCTGGTGGTAAACAAGATCGACAACGAAAGGTTAAGTACGGAAGCCACCGTATTCTACTCGCTGGGTTTTGACCGATATTTTGAAATATCCTCCGCAAACGGTCACGGCACCGGCGATTTACTGGATGAAGTGGCTGCACAACTCAAGGAGGAAGCCCCGGATACCAGCATTGACGAAGATCTGCCCCGCATCGCAATCGTGGGCCGCCCGAATGTGGGCAAAAGCAGTCTGGTGAACGCCCTCACCGGCACCCAGCGCAACATCGTAACCAACATTGCAGGTACTACCCGCGATTCACTGGACACCAAATACAAGGCCTACGGCAAAGAATTTATTTTGGTAGATACTGCCGGTATACGTCGTAAGAGCAAGGTGCATGAAAACATTGAATTTTACAGTGTAATGCGTTCCCTCAGAGCGCTGGAAAACAGCGATGTAGTAGTATTGGTTATTGATGCCACCCAGGGACTGGAATCGCAGGACCTGAACCTGTTCTGGATGGCACACCGCCTGGGTAAAGGCGTGGTAATACTGGTAAACAAATGGGATCTGGTGGAAAAAGACACCAACACCCACCTGGCTTACACCGAAGATATAAAATCCAAAATTTCTCCGTTTGTGGATGTGCCGATTTTATTCATCTCGGCGGTAACCAAACAACGTATTTTTCAGGCACTGGAGACCATTTTGCAGGTATACGACGGCCTGACCATGAAAATTCCCACCCACAAGCTCAACGACTACCTGCTGCCCATCATGGAAGCATTTCCGCCCCCCAGCCGCAAGGGCAAGTTTGTGAAAATTAAGTTTGTAACCCAATTGCCCTCCAAAAGACTGGCCATTGCCCTTTTCTGCAATCTGCCACAATACGTAGCCGACAGCTATTCCAGGTTCATTGAAAACAAACTGCGAGAAGCTTTCCCGCTGACTGGCGTGCCGATAACGCTGTTTTTCCGCAAAAAATGAGCATCCCGCAGGATATCCGTTCACTTTCACTGCCACAACTGGAACAGGCCCTCAAAGACCTAGGGGAACCCGCATTCCGGGGCAGACAGATATACGAATGGCTATGGAAGAAAGGGGCCCGGGAATTTTCAGCCATGACCAACCTGTCGCTTGCGCTGAGAGACAAATTGCAAAGCCATTTCAGTCTGTTACCCGCCGGCATACACACCCAGCAAAAAAGCAAGGATGGTACCATCAAATGCAGTTTCATGTTGCATGACGGCAACCTGATTGAAGGCGTGCTCATCCCCACTGACACCCGCGTTACCGCCTGTGTGAGCAGCCAGGTGGGGTGCAGTCTGGACTGTAAATTCTGCGCCACCGGCTACCTGAAACGTCAACGCAATCTGGAAGCCGGGGAAATCTATGATCAGGTGTGGCTATTGAATGAACTGGCCGAAAAGCACTACGGCAAAGGGCTTGACAACATTGTGTATATGGGCATGGGCGAACCTTTGCTCAACTACGCCAATGTATGGCGAAGTGTGGCACTGATAACGGGCGAAGACGGCCTGAATATGAGTCCGCAGCGCATAACGGTCAGCACCGCAGGCATTGCCAAAATGATTGAAAAAATGGCCGATGACGGCGCCAAATTCAACCTGGCCCTGAGTCTGCATGCCGCCAACAACGAAAAACGCACTGCCATTATGCCCATCAATGCCAGCAACAATCTGGAAATGCTGGCTGAGGCCTTGAAGCACTGGTACGACAAAACAGGCACCCGTCCCACGCTGGAATACACGGTGATAGACGGGGTGAATGACGACGCTGAGGAGATGCGCGAACTGATAACCTTTGCGCGGAAGTTTCCCTGCAAAATCAACCTGATAGAATACAACCCCATAGGGGAACTGGCTCCTTACATGCCCACAGGAGATAATAAGCTGGAACGCTTTGCCAACGGACTTTCCGCTGCTAAGCTCATTGTGAATGTGAGAAGAAGTCGCGGCAAGGACATTGATGCCGCCTGCGGTCAATTGGCCAACAAGCTGAGCGATTAACGTTTCAGCAGCATCACAAAATCATTCATAAAATAGCCGTCGCCGATATCAAAATCGGCCACCTGTTCTATCACAAAACCCATTTTAAAATAAAAATTAATGGCTTTATAATTTTGTCGGTTTACCTGCAACCTCAGTTCACTACAATCTGTATATTTTTCGAGGATGGCATGGATCACAAAAGCACCCACCCCTGAGCGCTGCGCGGCTGTTTTAATATAGCATTTATTCAGAAAATATTGTCCCGGAGATTTATTTTCTACTGCAGCAAAACCAATCGGTTTTTCGTCATTAATTACCAAGTAAAACGACTGTCCGTCATGCATTTGTTTCAGCATGGAAGATGCAGAATACATGCGTTCCAGCATATAATCCACCTGCTCCTGACCGATAATGGCGGGATAATGATCATTCCAGATTTCACGGGCCAGGGCCTGAATGGTGGAAATATCTTTTTCATCAGCGGTAGATAATTGCAAATTCACAGTACAAAAATGCGCAAATTTGCGGGTCGAAAGTATGTTTAAGGCAGAATCTCTGGAAAGCGGCTATGTAAAGGGAAACACACCCTGTGTATTGCACGGCCCCATGGATTTTGAAATAAAACCCGGCACACTGGTTTTATTGGCCGGAAAAAATGGTGCAGGCAAAAGCACACTCATGCAAATTCTGGGGGGATTGCAAAAGCCCGTAGGGGGCAGCGTGTCAGTCAATGGCACAGACATAGGCAGGGCTGATACAGAAACCCGCGCATCCCTCATCAGTCAGGTTTTTACCCATCTTCCGGACATGCCCCTGACGACAGCCAAAGAGGTAGTTTTCAGCAGCAGATTGCGCTTTTTATCCACCTGGAACAGCCACATGAAAAAACATGACCGGGAACTGCTGCAAGCCCTGCAAATGTGTGGGATGGAAGCATTTGCCGACCGGCAGTTCAACACCCTCAGCGACGGCGAAAAACAGAAGATTATGATTGCCAGGGCACTGGCACAGGATACCCCGGTGATGCTGATGGACGAACCCCTCGCCTTTCTGGATTACCCCGGACGCAGGGAAATGCTGGCGAGAATGAAAAACTGGTGCGCCGAAACAGGGAAAATCATTGTGTTTAGCAGCCACGATCTGGAACTGGCGCTGCAAAGTGCGGATGCCATGCTGCTGTTGCAAGAGAACCGCCAACACCGCTGGGAGTGGGATGCGGAAATCCTGCAAAAAACCAACCCTGCAGGTTTATTCAGTGCATGAAAAACCGAAAACCCTTTCGTTTTAAGCAGTTTGAGGTAGCGCAGTCTCCGGGCTGCATGCCCGTCACCACCGATGCCTGCATTTTTGGTGCCATAGCGGACATAGGAAACGCCAAAAGCGTGCTGGACATTGGCACCGGCACGGGTTTGCTGTCGTTGACGCTGGCGCAACGCTTTGCAGATGCGGTTTTTACGGCTATAGATATAGATGCGGAAAGCGTAAAACAGGCCACAGAAAATTTCAAGAATTCACCCTGGAAACAACGTTTACAGGCCGAAACAGCCGATATACGCACCTGGGAACCGGGGGTACAATATGATGCGATTGTTTGCAACCCACCATTTTTTGACAACCAATTACTTAGCGAAAGCGATAACAAACGACGGGCACGGCATACGGTCACGCTGGACTTTGAAACCTTGTTGTATAAAATACAATATCTGTTAAAACAGGACGGCATTTGTATGCTATTAATTCCGATTTTGCATGTGGTGTATTTGCAGGAATTATCTAAAAAAAACGCATTGTATTTACACCGCAAAATACAGATTCGATCTTTCACAGAATCTGCACCTCATGTAGTAATACTATACCTATCTAAAACCCAAGCAGTTGGATTTACAAGCGATTTTTTTATCTATGAAAAACCGGGTGTATATTCCTCAGAAATGAAAGCATTAATGCAGGATTTTTATCTGGCGGGGTGATAGGAAATGTGAGATGGCGGATACGTGCCTTTGTATAGGTTCTGCCTACATATCAGGAGACGGATAATGATCCGTCTTTACGGCCTGCGGCACACATCTGCGGTGATGCATTACAACCCCGAAGGGGTGCCATTATACTAGCGCCAACGGCGCGGTATTCCCCGAACCCTGAAGGGGTGAAATCTTACCCGTATCTGTTAATAAAATTTTAATTATAAAAACATGTATGTTCTAATTTCCTGTTGTTTATTGCACTAATAAAAAAACATCATGAAGCTCAAAAGAATTTTTATTTGCCTTCTATTTGTAGGATACATGCACGCATGGAATGCACAGCAATCCATCAATGCTGCCGGCACTACCGTTACCGGGGTAGACGGGCAAATATCTTTTAGCGTGGGACAGGTTTTTGTGGCCTATCAGCAAGGTGCCGACGCCAACATACAGGAAGGCGTGCAACAGGCCTACACCATCATCACCAATTCCACATCAAACATCCCCGGCAAAACTGATATTACCCTTTATCCCAATCCCACAGCCGGGGTTGCCTATCTGGCCGTCAATTCAACCACTGAAGACCTGCTGAAAATTGAAATATTTGACATGCAAGGCAAAATGCAATTTGGCAGCAAAATCCAAAACGGTATTAATTTACTACAGCTGAAAGACCTTCCTTCAGGCATTTACATGGTATACATAAACCGCAATAATTACAAACTATTTACACAAAAACTGATAAAAATATAACATGAAAAAGAATATATTTCTAGGCCTTTTTCTCATGCCCTTGCTTAGTGTTTTGGCACAGGCACCGGCAAAACTCAATTACCAGGCCGTAATCCGCAACAGCAGTGGAGCGGTGGTAGCCAACACCCCTATAGGCATGCGCATCAGCATTTTGCAGGGCAGCAGCACCGGAGCCACCGTATACGCAGAAGTATACACCCCCAACCCCGTGAGCAACACCAATGGCCTCATCAGCGTTGAAATTGGCGGAGGCACCGTCATTACAGGCACCTGGGCGGGCATAGACTGGAGCAAAGGCCCCTTTTTCGTAAAAACCGAAACAGATATTAAAGGTGGAAATCAGTACACCCTCACCAGCATCAATCAGTTGCTGAGTGTGCCCTTTGCACTGTATGCCGAAAAATCCGGTTCCTCCACACCCGGGCCCCAGGGACCACAAGGCCCACAGGGCTTAAAAGGCGACACCGGTGCACGAGGCCCGCAGGGACTGCAAGGCGTTGCCGGTCCCAAAGGACTGGGAATTAAAGCCGCCAGCGTAAAAGGCGACAGCTTAATCATAACTTACACCGATTCCACCAAAACCAACGCCGGGCTGGTACGCGGCCCACAGGGCTCGCAGGGACCCAAAGGAGATGCCGGCAAATCCGGTGAACCTGACACCATCCTGTACAACACCTGGGAAATTAAAAAAGGCACGCTCAGTAGCTGGATGAATACCAAATACATCATTTTCCAGGCCAACAACAATGTTAATTACCTCAATGAAGACGCCATCTATAAATTCCGCTCTCTAAGCAGCAGCAATGCGCTCATCACGCACAAACAAATGCTGATTTCCTGGACGGTATACAATTACACCATTAAAAATGACACCCTACGCATCAACAACTCCACTACCGATGTAGTGGCTGTTTTAAACCGCAGAGGCCCTGCCGTGAAAGACTGGGTCAACCTGGTTTCGTCTTTGGACAGCATCGATGCACCGGCCTCCGGCGATCCCAGAACCGATATGGGCTATGACGGGCAAAACATACTGCTCACCAACGATGCCAATTCCTCCACGCTCCACAAGGTAAATACCATTAGCAAAACCGCTTCTACCGTGCGGTTGAGTAAAAACTTCTACTACTCCGCAACAGAATATGTGAACGGTGATGCGTGGATTACCAATTACAACCTGATTGAAAAAGTGGATCCATCCACCGGCAACACCATCTCTACGGGTGCCACCCTAAACAACGGTGACCGCATTGATTTGGGAGGTCTGGCCTGGAGCGGCTCTGTATTCTATGCCAGCTCACGTCAGCGCATCTACACCTATGATCCCAGTGCCAACAGCTGGACCAACTATGCAGATGCAACCAACATCAATGCCATGACCATGGTGGGAACAGATTTATTTGTGGTGAAAGATGGCCTCATTCACAAATGCACCACCTCCGGTAGCTTTGCAGCAACCAAGGCCTATAAAGTAATCAGTGCGTTAAATGATGGCTATGGTGAAGTAATGGGCTTAACCCACGATGGCAGCCGTTTCTGGGTGTACATCTACAATAAAAACACCAAAAAACGCGAAATGCACAAGGTAAACCTTAACTAATTTTCCAATAAATCAATACCAAAGGGGGGCCATAATAAGCTCCCCTTTTTTTATTGATTATTCAAATCCATATTGTCCGGTTCACACCAGGGTAAGGCAGCCCGGAAGCACCTGCACCATTAGTTTATCCGCTTTGTACAACTCCCCGTCAGCCTGGAATGTTTCCACACCCTCCAGTTCGATACTGCAAGAAGACACCTGCCTAAATTCAACCGGCTTCAGCGTCAGATGCTTACCTACATTCACCAAAAAAACATACAACAGTCGCTGCCATAAATTCGGGGGTTTTATCAGCAATAAGTCCAGTTTTCCGTCGTTAAGTTTCGCTTTTGGAAACAGCTTAAATCCGCCGCCTGCTTGCTCTCCGTTACCCATAGAAACCATAAAAACCCTATCGTGATAGTGGAAATTATCCGCTTCAATTTTAGCCCGAATGGGCTTATAAAAAAACAAATTTCTCATCACCGGGATAATGTATTTGAGTGAAGCGGGCTTGGTTTTTCTCGCTTTTTCGGCCACCAGTGCCTCAAACCCCACACCGCATACATTGTGTACGTATACCTCGTTGATGCGCATGATATCGCATTGCACGTATTGTTTGCACTTGATTTGAGCGGCCAGTTCAGCGATATCCCTACGTTTAAAATTAGACGCAAAATCATTGCCGCTGCCTACCGGCATGATGGAAAATGAATTGGTCTTTACATCAGCGTGATTGATGGCGGTATGAAAGGTGCCATCACCACCGGCCACGATAATATGGGCTTGTTGTAACAACCGAAGTTGTGCGGGATCCGAAACTACCGTAACCTGCAGACCTTGAGATTCCAGTGTGCTGACCCATTGGGGAATCAGGGCAGACTTAAATCTTCCGGAAAGCGGATTAAAAAACAACACAACCTGTTGCATTCGTTTTCAAATATAGCCCCATCCCTTCGTACCTTTGCACCATGCTCGCCCTCGTAGATTTTTCCTTTGAATTTGCCGGAAGATATTTGTATAAAAACGCCAACTGGCACATAAAACCGGGAGAAAAAATCGGGCTGGTGGGACTAAACGGAACCGGTAAATCCACCCTTTTGCGCCTTATTTCCGGTGATTACGAATTGCGGGAAGGCAGCATGAGCAAGCCATCCAACCTCAAAATCGGATTTCTGAACCAGGATTTGCTGAGTATCGATTATCAGGATCCGCTGCTGGAAGTAGTGTTGCAGGGCAGGGCAGATCTGGCAGCTCTTGACAAGGAAATTAACCGCCTGCTGGAAGAAATAGAGCGCACCGCTGATGTAAACGCCATACAGCGGCTTACCGAACTTCAGGACCAGTTTGGCAACCTGGGAGGGTATGACTGGCATGCCGAAGCCGAAAAGTTACTGGAAGGCCTGGGCTTCAAAACCGAAGAACTGCAAAAACCCCTCAACCTGTTTTCAGGTGGATGGCGTATGCGGGCCATGCTGGCCAAACTGCTGCTGATGCAACCCGATCTGCTGCTGCTTGACGAACCCACCAACCACTTGGATCTGCCTACCATTGAGTGGATTGAAGACTACCTGAAAACCTATAAAGGCACATTTGTGATTGTGAGCCACGACCGCCTGTTTCTTGACAACACCGTCAATCGAATTGCTGAAGTGGCCCATCAGCAGCTATACCATTACAAAGGCAATTTCAGCGAGTACCTCGAACAAAAAGAGGAGCGGGATGAAATGCTGCAGCGTAGGTTTGATAACCAGCAGGATTATATCCGACAGCAAATGGCATTCATTCGCCGGTTCAAAGCCAAGGCCAGCAAAGCCACTGCGGTACAAAGCCGGGTGAAGATGCTGCAAAAGATGGAAAAAATCGAGCTTAAGGATGATGAAAAACGCGAAATGAATATCCGTTTCAACATCCGAACCACGCCGGGAAAAACCATCTGCACCCTCAAGGATGTTAGCAAAAGCTACGATGATACAGAAATCATCCGCAGTGCCAATGCCCAGGTGCTCAGAGGCGATAAAATCGCCCTGATTGGTGCCAACGGCAAAGGCAAGAGCACATTGCTTCGCATTATTTTCGGCTCTGAACCGCACGGTGGTGAAGTGGAACCCGGATGGAATGTAGAAACCTCATTTTTCGCGCAGCATCAGCTGGAAGCGCTTAACCTGCAAAGGGATTTACTCAATGAGCTTGGCACCGTAGACGCCGAATATACAGAAGCCGAACTGCGAACCGTGCTGGGCTGTTTTCTGTTCACAGGAGATGAAGTATTCAAGAAGATTAAAGTCCTTTCCGGTGGTGAAAAAAGTCGGGTAGCACTGGCCAAAACCCTGCTCACACGGGCTAATTTGCTGCTACTTGACGAACCCACCAACCACCTCGATATGTTCAGCACATCGGTGCTGGCCGATGCCATTTCTCAATACAAGGGCACCTGTGTAATCGTGAGCCACGACAGAACATTTGTGAGCAATGTGGCTACTAAAATCTGGTGGATTGAAAACGGAATGCTGCGCGAGTATCCAGGAACCTATGACGAATGGAATGAATGGATGCAACGCCGTGGTCCGGAAACCTATTTGCAGGAACCCTCTCAGAGCAAACCCAAATCCACCGATTCCAAAGGACAGGATAACGTTTCCGCAGAGCCCAAAAAACCGGGTAAAAACCGCATGCTACAACTGGAACAGGAAATGGCCGACCTGGAGAAGCAAATGGAGGCCGTACGTGCTGAAAAAGCAATGCATGAACAACGACTGACAGACGAGGATGTTGCGGTAGATTTTGACAAAATCAACACCCATACCCAGGCCTACCAGAAAGCAGAAACCCAGCTGAAAGAACTGCAAACTGCCTATGATGCCGTAATGGAGCAGTGGATAGCGGGGACGGAATAAACAACCGCAGGGCTGACTGCGTCTGCATAAAGTTTACAAGTAAATATACGAAATTTTCCTCACATTTCCAAATCAGGAAATCGGCATTCCGTTGTAAGCTTCTTTTAGCTGCTCCAACAAATCATAAACCTCATCAGGCGTGCCGGCATTCACCAGCTGCGTTCTCCAGGGCTTAAAATCGGGCAACCCCCGAAAATACTGGGCATAGTGGCGGCGCATCTCAAAGACACCCACTTTATCGCCCTTCCATGCCACGCTTTTTTCAAAATGGGTTCGGCAAACCAATAACCTTTCCTCAAACGTAGGCGGTGGCAAGTGTTGACCGGTATTCAAAAAGTGCTTTACTTCCCTGAATATCCAGGGATACCCGATAGCAGCCCTACCTATCATCACCCCATCTACCCCATACCGGTTTTTGTATTCCAGCGCTTTCTCAGGATTGTCAATATCGCCATTGCCGAAGATGGGAATGTGTATGCGCGGATTGTTTTTCACCGCTGCTATCAGCGTCCAGTCTGCTTCTCCTTTATACATCTGCGCCCTGGTGCGACCATGAATGGTAAGGGCTTTAATCCCCACATCCTGCAACCGCTCTGCTACCTCCATGATGTTTTTGCTATTTTCATCCCAGCCCAGGCGGGTTTTAACGGTAACCGGCAGATTCGTGCTTTTCACCACAGCATCGGTCAACCGCACCATCAAATCCACATCCTTCAGCACACCCGCACCGGCGCCTTTGCAAACCACCTTGCTCACCGGGCATCCGTAATTGATATCCAGTAAATCCGGGCCTGTAGCATCTACAATTTTGGCAGACAGGGCCATGGCTTCCTCGTCTCCACCAAAAATCTGAATGCCAATGGGACGCTCGTAATCGAAAATATCGAGCTTTTGTCGACTTTTAATCGCATCACGGATAAGACCCTCTGAACTAATAAACTCGGTGTACATCAAATCTGCTCCTGCCTGCTTGCACACATAACGGAAGGGCGGATCACTCACGTCTTCCATAGGCGCCAGCAACAGCGGAAATTCACCCAGTTCTATATCGGCAATCTTCACCATGATGCTGTTGCAAAATTAGGGCAGCCCAAACAGATGAACGTTCCTTGCGTAAAAAAATGTAGGTTTGCAGTAATTATCGTGACCGAACCCACTGAAACTGTCTCAACTTCATCAAACCCCTTCTACAGCAACTGGGGCTTGATGTTCATACTAATTTTTATTTTCCTTTTTAACATCATTTTTTCGGTGGCATCTTCCTTTATTGCCGGTGGTATTTATGGAATTTCATTCAACGAAGTACGAAACTTACTGACAACTCCGGATGGAACCGCGCTGGCCATCAATGTTAACAGGGTGTATCATCTCATCGCATTTATCGGATCCATGCTACTCCCATTCTGGCTTTTCACCATCGTAAATCGCAGCTCGTTTGCCAGGGAGGGAGGATTGAGAACCCCATTCAAAAGCGCATTCTTATGGATGGGTCTGGTAACCGTTATCAGCGGTTTTTTTATGGTAAACGGGATCGACCAATTCATGCGCAGCATAGAATGGCCCCAGACCCTGCAATATTATGCACAGCGGCTTGATGCAGGCAGGCAGGAAATGACCAACACCCTAATGGATATGCAGGAATTGCACGAGTTACCTATCTGCTTGTTTCTTGTGGCCGTTATGCCTGCAGTAATCGAAGAATTGCTTTTCAGGGGGGCATTGCAAAACATCTTCAAAGGCATTACCGGCAGCACCACGCGTGCCATTTTTCTTCAGGCATTTGTTTTTGCCACCCTGCATTTCAGTTTTTATGAATTACCCTCCATTTTCATGCTGGGCATTGCACTGGGTTATTTGCGAAGCGCCTCCGGCAGCACAGTGTATGGAATGGTGGCCCATTTTGTGTTTAATGGAACTTCCGTGGTGCTCCACTACCTCAGCCAGCAGCATTTCCGTGAAACTGGCGTGAGCGGGGCTTATGACAGCATTCAATCCGGACAAGTTTTTTCGTTACTGGCACTCATCCCATTCATCTACACCATCGTGTGGTACCGCAGGCATATAAATCATAACTTACAGTGAGTAATTTCTGGGTAAGGACCATTTGGGGAACCGTATACGCCACAGTGGTGATCTTGGCACTCATGCAGGGATTTCTGGCACAGTGGGCACTGGTTTGGGTAATCAGCACCTTTTGCATAAAAGAACTGCTCGCGCTTAAAAAGATTGACTCTGCCTTCAACCTCACCTTTGGCTGGGTACTAAATACCCTTATTTTACTCATCCATCCGGGAATTCCGGAAGCGTTGGGACTGGTTCATGTACAGGATTACTTCACCACGCCCATGATTGGACAAACCATGTTGTTGCTGGTGGTGTATTTCGCCATACAGCTGTTTCGCAAAGGGATAACCTTGTTCGAAGAAACCGGCACAATGGTATTTGCATTGGTTTACATCTCCGTACCTTCCCTCCTGTTTCTGCACACCAGCGGCTATCAGGCAGGTCATCCCTACAATTGGCAGCTGCCCATGCTCGTATTTATCCTCACATGGAGCAGCGACACCTTCGCCTACCTTACCGGACGGGCGTTTGGCAAAATAAAATTATACGAAGCATTGAGCCCAAAAAAAACCATTGAAGGGTTTATTGGCGGAACAGTTCTAACCGCAGTTGTTGCGGCGGTTCTGGGCAATTTCTGGAATTACGGAATATGGCAAGGTGCTGTGCTTGGCGCAATGGTGAGTGTAGCCGGAACTGCAGGAGACCTTTTTGAAAGCGCCCTAAAAAGGCAAGCAGACATCAAAGACAGTGGCAGGTTTATTCCCGGACATGGTGGTGCACTGGATCGATTTGACGCTTTTTTGTTTGTGTCCGTTGTTGTTTATTCGTGGAGTCTTTTCAAATGAGCATCAATCCTGTCATAATCCTCGTTAAACGGTCTCTGGCAATCCAGCTCCTACTTTTCTCCGCAGCCATGCTGGGGGCACAAACCGAGCCGGTCTTTGTGAAAGGATTGCATGTTGAAACCCTGATTTTGAAGGAAAAATATGTAATGAAGGCGGCCGGAACTACCGACAGCGCCCATTGCAATTATGACGTTACTTTTCAGATTTTTAAAGGAAAAGGAAAGCGCAAAAAACTGGCCGCAGGATTAAATCAGCTGATGCATAGCGCCATAACCACAGACACCGCGCATCAGGATTTGCCGCTGGAAAAACGGGTAGAACAAGATGCCAGAGAGTTTAAAGCGGAATGGGAACGGTTAAATTCGGACGCCAATGCCAGCTGGACTTTTAACTATACCAAAGAACAAACATTCAAAGCCATCCATTCCAACCGAAGTTTTGTATCGGTCAAAGATCAGGCATATTACTTTACCGGCGGTGCACACGGGTTTCGGGTTACCATTTACTCCCTCGTAGACAATAAAAATGGCGAAATCGTGGAAGACTGGCGTAAACTATTCAGTGACACAAGCGCCGTTTTAACATTGGCCGAGCAAATTTTCCGTAAAAATAAAAACATCCCCGACGCAGAACCCACCAACAAAAACTGGTTCTGGAACGGACCCTTCTACCTACCCGATAATTTTGCCTACACCGAAAAAGGGATATTATTCTTTTACAATGTGTATGAAATTGCCCCCTACGAGCAAGGTGAAACCGAACTGCTACTGGACTATGAAACGCTGGGAAAACTACTGCTTAAGCCGGACCGAAAGTGATAAAAAAGACATTTTGGTTGGTATTGCTGCTCTTGATTAGCCGGGAGGGCCAAACACAAGGATTGATATACAGCTACGACAGTCTAAACCTAAGGGTTTCGCGAACTGTGCAGCTTGAAGATGGCACTACAGATACGGTAAGCTGCAGCAGATATTATCACTTCATTTGGTTTGATGAAACCAATGAAACCGCTAAAAACATTAACAAAATTTTGTATACAGACTTATCAGATCAGGGTATACAATCTGTAGCGGAATTACAGCAAATATTTAAAAACGATTTCAATGACTGGAAGGAGGAATGGATGGCACAGTTTAGCGCCGAAGATACCGCTCCCATTGATTTTTCATTTGGTTTAAACTGGTATGAGGAAATTTTCATTGGTGTTTCACAACAGACTCAATCTACCCTGTGTACATTTCAATCTGTTGATGGCTTTTACGGAGGTGCACACCCTATAGGTAACAGCCAATATCATGTATTCTCCCTTCCGGAAGTAGTGAGGATAAAGCAATGGTCATCCCTCTTTAACAACGCTGATACCATGGCAATCATTAAAATGGCTGAAGAAATATTCCGTAAGGAAAAAGGCCTTAAACCATCGGTAAAACTGGATGAGGCTGGATATTGGTTTAACGAAAACCGGTTTCACCTTACAGACAACTTCGGGCTTGATGACCAAGGACTGTTTTTCTTATTTAATGCCTATGAAGTGGCTTCCTACGCTGAAGGTCCCATCTATATTTCCTTACCCTATAACAGGATCCGGAAGTATTTAAAAAAACCCCTGTAATTTGATATGCCGAAAATGCGGCACAGTGCTTAATTTTGCGGTTATATTCGCAATATGAGCCAGCCCGATGATTCCTACCTTCTGAACGCCGACCCATCGGCCATCGATCAATTGTATGAGCAATACCGCGCCGACAAAGAAAGCGTAGATTTTGGCTGGCGAAAATTCTTTGAAGGATTCGACATGGGCTCCGGTAAAGCCGAAGCCGGCGGTCCTGTGAGTGAGGATGCCCTGAAAGAAATTCAGGTGCTGAACCTCATCAATGCCTACAGACAGCGCGGACATCTGTTTGCCAAAACCAACCCCCTGCGCGAGCGACGCCAATACAGCCCTACCCTGGATATTGAAAACTTCGGACTGAGCAAAGCCGATTTGGAAACCGCTTTCAGTGCAGGCGTTGAAGTGGGGCTGGGTCACGCCAAACTCAAAGACATTATTGATTTACTCGAGCAAACCTATTGCCAGAGCATAGGGTGTGAGTTTTCATACATCCGCGATCCCCGCCGACGTGGCTGGCTGCAGGAGCGTTTCGAAAAAACCCGCAACAATCCTGATCTCACAACCGATGAAAAACGCCATTTTCTAAAAAAACTCAATCAGGCAACGGTTTTTGAGAGTTTTATACACACCAAATACATCGGACAAAAACGATTTTCAGTAGAAGGCCTTGAATGTCTGATTCCCGCACTGGATGCCGTTATTCAATACGGTGCAGGCCTGGGCGTGGAGGAGTTTGTAATGGGCATGGCCCATCGGGGACGTCTGAATGTGCTGGCCAATGTATTCAACAAACAATACAGCGCCATTTTTGGCGAATTTGAAGGCAAAGTTTTTCAAAATGAAGAGGACGAAGACTTTGAAGGCGACGTAAAATACCATTTGGGCTACAGCACCGATGTGCAGACCGCCAGTGGAAAAACCGTACACCTGCGCCTGGCTGACAATCCCAGCCACCTGGAAGCTGTGAACCCTGTAGTAAAAGGCCTCGCTAGGGCAAAACTTGATACCAAATACGGCAACGATGTAAGTAAAATATGCCCCATCCTGATTCATGGAGATGCCGCCATTGCCGGTCAGGGCATTGTGTATGAAGTGGTGCAGATGAGCGGACTGGAAGCGTATTACGTAGGAGGAACCATCCATGTGGTAACCAACAACCAGATTGGCTTTACTACCAATTACAGCGATTCCAGAACCAGCACCTACTGTACTGATGTAGCCAAGGTAACACTTTGCCCCGTGCTGCACGTGAATGCCGATGATGTGGAAGCCGTGGTGCACGCAGTGAAGCTGGCCATGGCCTACCGCCTGGAATTTAACAGCGATATTTTCATCGATTTGCTGGGCTACCGCAAATACGGGCACAATGAGGGCGATGAACCCCGTTTCACGCAGCCCCTGATGTATAAGCTCATTGATAAGCATCCCAATCCACGCGAGATTTACAAGAAAAAACTGCTGGAAAGGGGTGAAATCGATGCGGAACTCGCTTCAGAAATGGAGATGCAGTTCAAACAGCTGTTGCAGGAAAAATTTGAAGAAGCCAAAGGCGACTTAAAACCCGGCAAAAAGACTGTTAAAGACCGTTGGGATGGTTTCAGACACCCCACAGAAAAGGATTTCAGCAAAGAAGTTAACACCGGCATAAAAAAGAAAAAACTGCTGGAACTGGGTGATAAAATCACCGCTATACCCGAGGATAATCTGCCCATCAAAAAGGTACAGAATCTATTCGCAGACCGTAAAAAAATGTTGCAAAACGGCAACCTGGACTGGGCCATGGGAGAACTGCTCGCCTATGCCTCTCTGCTGGACCAGGGCCACCCTGTGCGCATTGCCGGTCAGGACGTAGAACGCGGTACTTTCAGCCACAGGCATGCCGTGGTGAAAAAAGAAGACAGCGAACAGGAATTCATTCCGCTGCAGCATATATCGGAAAAACAGGCCCGTTTTAATGTATACAACAGCTTGCTGAGTGAATATGCCGCCCTGGGTTTTGAATACGGCTACAGCTCCATGCTGCCGGAAGGCCTCACCATCTGGGAAGCGCAATTTGGTGATTTTGCCAATGGCGCACAAATCATGATAGACCAGTTTATTGCCAGTGCAGAAACCAAATGGGGCAAATTCAGCGGTCTGACCATGCTGCTGCCTCACGGTTATGAAGGTCAAGGTCCCGAGCACAGCAGTGCCCGTCCTGAGCGCTATCTGCAGCTTTGTGCCGGCGGCAATATGCAGGTGGTTTATCCCAGCACGCCGGCCAACCTGTTTCATGCATTGCGTCGCCAGCTGAACCGCGATTTTCAGGTTCCGTTGATTATCATGAGCCCCAAGAGTTTGCTCAGACATCCCCTTTGCACAAGCAACCTGGAAGAATTTGAAGGTTCGTTCCATGATATCTACGCCGATACCGAAGTGACTAAAAAAGCCAAACGGGTATTGTTCTGCACCGGTAAAATTTACTACGATTTACTGCAGGCCAGAAAAGAACGCAACATCAAGGATGTAGCCATTGTGCGTATAGAACAGCTATATCCGCTGCCCGAATGGAAACTGCAGGAGATCTTCAAACAGTATAAAGGTGCCGAATTCTGCTGGGTGCAGGAAGAGCCCCGCAATCAGGGATACTGGTTCCATCTGATGCGCTACGACTGGCCTGTTCAGCTTAAATACATTGGCCGTGGAAACAGCGCAAGCCCTGCCACCGGTTACAAAAAGGTGCACGACAAAGAGCAGGCCGACATCATTGCGATGGCGCTGGCCTGATGCTTATTTGAACGATAATTTGATGTGGCCCAGCTGTAAACCGGCCCAGCCCGCCTGACTCACAATTACCGGACTATTTTTCTTGTTGACCGCATTTAATGGCGCCTCCAGGAACGTGTGGGTATGTCCACCCAATATCACATCAATTCCGTGGGTTTCAGTAGCCAGTTTGCGGTCACTGATCTGGTTTCCGGGATATTCAAAACCCAGGTGGGAAAGCACAAGGACCACATCACATTTCTCTTTATTCCTGAGTATATCCACCTGTTCCTGAACCGATTTTACAGGATCCTTGTAGACGACACCCCGACACAGGTCTGCAGGTATCAGTCCTTCCGGATTCACCCCCACACCGGTAATTCCAATTTTTAATCGTCCTTTTTTAACCAGATGCCGAGGTTGAATCAGGGTGTTAAGGGGCGTATTCTCCAACCCGTAATTACAGTTAACAAAGCCGAATCGGGCATGGTTACGAATCAAACCGGCAAGGTGCTCCATTCCCATGTCAAAATCATGATTGCCCAGGGTGGTGGCTTCGTAACCTGCCATATTCATCCAGTTGTATTCAGGCACACCGCCAAATCGATTGAAATATGGGGTTCCCTGAAATACATCCCCGCAATCCAACAAAAGACAATGCTCGTTTTTACTGCGGGCCTCATCCATCAGGGTTTTCAGGCGGGCTATACCTCCCTGACCTGCATATTTAGGATGGTTATCGGGAAAGGAATCCAACCGACTGTGAAAATCATTGGTATGCAAAATCATCAACGACTGCTCGGCACGCGCAGCCCAGAGTTCATCCGGAGTAAGCAACACCCCACCGGCCAATATCGCGCTATTTCTTAGGAACTGCCGCCTCGTTGGCATATAGAATCCTCCTTTCTGTTCTTTTCTGTACCACACCCAATTTTGCGGTTTCGTGCTGTATGCCAACTGTCAGGGCCCTGCGCACCGATATTCCGGTGTACACAATATCCAATGGTTTGTTAAACATGGCGAATCCGTCTCCGCCCAGCGCAAGATAATCGGACGTAGCAACCCAATAATCCCGCCGACTGTCGAAGCGCCGCTCACCCAATATGGCAGTGTAATTTGACTTCTCATCCACTTCCAGTTTCAGCCCTGATATCGGATCGCCACCCCGCTTCAAAACATGCCGGAAAAGACTGTCCATGGCCATTCCCGATAACTTAACCACCACCACATTGTTTTCAAAGGGCATTACCTCATACATATTGCCCATGGTGATGGTGCCTGAAGGCAATGCCGTACGCAATCCTCCCAGGTTTAAAACCGACAAATCTGCATGCATACCGGTGCTGGCAAACAGCACTGAATCGCCAGTGCGCAATACGAGATCGGCACATAAACTTCCCAGATTTGATGAGGGCCTTTCCGCGAAGTACCCGGTATCCGTTTTACCCACGAGACCTGAAGTAAATACCGTAAGTGAATCTCTGTATGGTTTCAGATAGCTTAACATGGCTGAGTCCTGAGCTATTTTGGCTGAAACCGATACCGTTGGAAAGTAATGATAATTAACGTTGCGCACCCCGCAGGAAGCTGCTGCTAACAAGATCAATCCCAAGAGATGAAATCGCATGACCGCAAATTAACAAGAATTAGACGCTTTGTGTGAAAAATGACCACAAGTCTTAGCAATTTCATAATATAAATATACGAAATTTGCTTCATAATTCCAAATGAAAAACACCCTTTTCGCCCTTATTGGCCTGCTAACAACCCTTGGAGTGCAGGCACAATGCAATGAACTGTTCATTTCCGAGTATGTGGAAGGAACCCGCAATAACAAAGCTTTGGAAATTTACAATCCGGGGAACAGCCCGATTGATTTGAGCAAATACCGCGTTACCCGCTGGCAAAATGGCTCTGCTGTTTGGGGCAGCCAGTATAGCGACATTTTAACCGGTACCATTGGTGCCAATGAAGTAAAAGTACTGATTATTGACAGAAGAGACACAACCCAAACGGGAACAGATACTCCTGTAACCAATAATCTGCGTTCTAAAGGCGACTTATTCCTATCCAAAGACTACAACACTTCTTTCTCCATGAGTTTTAATGGGGATGATGCCCTGAGTCTGGATAAGCTGAATCCGGCCAATAGCCAGTGGATACCCGTTGACATTTTTGGAAAAATCGGACAGCAACCCCAATTGCCTTCAAACCCAAGCCGCACCATTGGCTGGAGCGATTCATTCCCTTACAATACAGGCCTGGGATTATGGTGCACCATTGACAAAACCCTGATCCGCAAAAGCAGCATAAAACAGGGCGTAACCTCCAATCCTGCCAACTTTAACCCCAAAAAAGAATGGTCAGTGTATCCTGTTAACACCTTCGATTCCCTGCGCACCCACATTTGTGATTGCAAAAAGTTCGCTGCCTCGGTTGAAAAACTGACTACCAAAACCCTGCAAATCTTCCCAAATCCGGGTTCAACCATGATCAATGCCTTTGTCGATGCGGACATAACCCGCATTTTCGCCATAGATGCAACCGGAAGGAAAATTGAACTCAACGCCGAAATGCAACACCCCAATGGTTTTGCCATTGCAAACATCAATACCACCGCTTTAAGTGCCGGTATTTATCATTTGCAGGCCATTACAGCCAATAATACAACCTACACCACACGGTTCATCAAACAATGAGATTTTCGCTAACCCTGGCGATCCTGTGCTTTTCACACTGGCTGCATGCACAGGTGAAAATCGTGGGCAAGGTAACCGATGCCCTCACCGGCGAAGGACTTAAGGGGGCTGTTGTCAGCAGCAGGGCTGTATCTGCCATTTCCGGTAACGACGGTAGTTTCACCCTGACCCTGGTAGGCGGCAACCACGTTTTGGTAGCCAGTCTGGATGGATTCAGCAGCGATACCCTCTCTGTGTTGGGCGACCGCAGTCTGATACCCAACATCCTTTTCAGACTGGAAAACCTCAGCACCGATGTGCAGGCCGTGCAGATTACCGCTTCCCTGGCAAAAGACCGCAAAACCCCTATTGCCTACAGCAATCTGAATGGAAAAACCATCAGCGAACAGCTGGGCAGCGCAGACATGCCCATGCTACTGAATGCCACTCCGGGCGTGTATGCTACGCAGCAAGGCGGTGGAGCGGGCGATGCGCGTATTACCATCCGCGGTTTCAACCAGCGAAATATTGCAGTGATGATTGACGGGATACCGGTGAACGACATGGAAAACGGCGAAGTGTACTGGAGCAACTGGTTTGGCCTGAGCGAAGTAACCGCCCTTACCCAAGTTCAACGAGGACTTGGCAGCAGCCGCATTGCCAACCCTGCCGTGGGTGGCACCATGAACATCATCACCAAAGGCGTATCATCCAAGTTTAAGGCGTCTGTGAATGCCGAATATGGAGATTCGCGCTACCAGAAGTATTCTGCCACCATCAATACAGGCCGGCTAAAAGGCAACTGGGGCGCTATTTTCAGTTTTACCAAAAGAAGCAGCACCGGATATGTAGATGCATTGTTCGATGATATGTATAGCTACTACGGCCGCATTGAAAAAAAATTTGGCAAAAAACACACCCTCTCGCTAACCGCAGTAGGAGCACCGCAAAGCCATGGACAACGGAGCTTTCGGGCACGCCTAAGTCTTTACGACAGGGGACTGGCCATGAAACTGGGCATGGACACCATTGTGGGCAATATGCCTGTGAATCAGGGCAGAAAATACAACCAGCACTGGGGATGGCTGAATGAGGCGAAAATTGGTGATTTGGGCGATACCCTTTGGTCTAACCGATACCGCAAAAACGAAAGGATAAATGAATTTCACAAGCCCCAGGTATACCTTAAACACGACTGGAAACCATCGGAAAAAACGCTCATTAGCACCACTGCTTATGTATCAGTTGCAAGCGGAGGAGGCACACAGGCCAATAGCATCAGTCAGGTCGGAACCTATGGGCTTTACAACATGCAGGGAACCTGGTGGGCAAACACCCGTGGTTCAGCATTCGTACCCAATCCCGACCCCGCATTCAGTGCCACAGAATTGCGCTCCTACGGAATTTTACATCGCAATGTCAATAACCATAAATGGTTTGGAGCCCTCAGTACCATTAATCATAAAATCAACAGGCAATTTACCGTTACCGGAGGATTTGACCTTCGCACATACAGAGCTCAGCACTATAGAGAAGTGTATGATCTTTTGGGTGGAGATTATTTCATCCCTGACAATGGAGAACTCGACCCTACAAAGAAGGATTTACTGTATCATAAAGGGGATAAATTCAGATACAACTATGATGGACTGGTGCGCTGGGCCGGGGCATTCGCAGAATTGGAATATAACAAGGGTAGAACGTCTGCATTTTTAAATGTAAGTGGAACAAATTCATGGTACAGGCGAATTGATTTTTTCCGTTTGGATAGCAATGGCAATGAAAAAGTGTCCAACTGGGTTGCAAGACCGGGCGCTACGCTAAAAACCGGTATTAATCGCAACCTTAACAAACACGTAAACATCTTTGGAAACCTAGGTTATTTAAATCGTCCAACCCGCTTCAACAACATTTTCGACAACAACAATAACGAAGTCAAGGACGCCA
>Ga0315899_10002303_pt1 | contig 21184 bp, 16 predicted proteins | sample LakEriMetagenome_2_FD_203518 | JGI IMG/M metagenome (GOLD analysis project Ga0315899, IMG submission 203518) | Freshwater fungal communities from buoy surface, Lake Erie, Ohio, United States - Buoy 4 MA112 | ecosystem: Environmental > Aquatic > Freshwater > Lake | place: USA: Lake Erie, Ohio... | reverse complement strand
AAGCCTGATTGCAACTCCACCCGTGGTTGAGGAAAAATCACAAGATAAAGAGAAGCCAAAAGATAAAGATAAACAAAAAGCAGAGCCAAAATATGTCGCTAACGCGATCATGGTTCGCGGATTTTGGCGGGATAATCCTCGTAGCCAAAACGTGGTATCCGATCTTTTGAAAAACCTACGTGACAATAGCACTGTGTTTAAATTCACCGTGAAAGAGGGTAAAACTAGGGGTGGCAACAACCACAGTGATACAAAAGAAATCCAACTCAGCGACGAACAGTTGTTAAAACCATCGGCAGCTGGTGGAGAAGATGATCTTGGTTTCCCATTCGAATTGATCCTGCCCCTCGCGGAACCGGTAGCCGTTAAGTAACCCTCAGATTTTAAGAATTTTACATAGCCATTATGAATTGGATTAAACAAAACCCATTCCTCTCAGCCTTAATCGGTATCACGATTGTTCTCTGTGGTATACTGGTGTTTGTTGCGATCAAAGGTGGATCTAAATACGAGAAGGCCAAAAAAGATTACAATTCTGCTTATGCGGATGTGCGTAATTTTGAAAAACTCAAATTGTATCCCAATAAGGATAACAGCCAAGCGAAGAATAAAGCTTTGGAAGAATACGACAAGGCGATCAAAGATCTAAGTGATTTATACAAGAACTATCAATTAGACCCATCCAAAAAAATCACTACTCAGCAATTTACTGGAAACGTAAAATTAGCGAGCGAGGAAGTAGCAAAGGCATTCAATGCTACGGGAGGAAAATTGCCTGAAAATTTCTTCATGGGATTTGAGTCATACAAGGGGCAACTCGCCAAGACGGGTTCCACCTCTCTCTTGGATTATCAACTCAACGCAATCAAACACATATTGTTAGGAATGGCCGAGGCAAAACCCTCAGAGCTAGTTCGGATTTACAGAGAAAAAATTTCTGAGGAAAATGATATCGCTCACATTCCAGGAAAAAATGATGTCGCAAGAAAGTTTGGATATGAAATCGTCTTCAAAGGATCAGAACCCGCCGTCCGTGACTTCATCACCAAGCTTGGAAATAAACACAATTACTACTGTGTGATCCGTTCCATTCGCATCAACAATCAGCGGGAAGCTCCACCTAGAATTTCCGATGCGAAATTTGAAACTCCAAAACCACCTGACGCTGCGACTCCCTTTGGAGCGTTTTTTGAGGATCCTGCACCTGCACCCGGAACCCCATCTGGCACTGCACCTGCACCGGGAGTAGCGCCTGCTCCTGGCACTGCACCTGCGTCGGGAGTAGCACCGGCACCTGGCACTGCACCCACACCTGACATTGCACCCGCACCTGTTGTAGATCCGCAACCTGAAGGCGCTGATGACGCCTCTGCTCCACCAGTAAATCCCGGCGCTCCTACACCAGCACCCGCACCACTACCTGCCGGAGCACAGGCAAATACAGACACATCAAGAATTTTATACCAAGTGCTCGGTGACGAAGAATTAGAGGTCTTTATCAGATTCGATCTCCTGTTGTTCTTACCCAAACCAGAACCCGCAAAACCTTAAGTTAAATTTTTCATATGTCTTGGATTTCTGATCATTACGAAAAGGTAGCGCTTGCTGGAACGCTTGTCGCTGCCGTGGCTCTTGGTTACACGGGCTTTAAAATGAGAAGCTCAGTGGAGAAGGACTTTGCGGATGATCCGAAAGGTGGCGGTTCTGACAATGTGTCGATAAAGGATGGTGATAAAGTCGCTTTGGCGAATTCCTCCTACCTGATCGATCAGAGATGGGTGCAGGGCGAGGATGGTGAGGGTAGGCCTGTCGATCTCTTTACGGGAGTGCCTCTTTTCGTTGATAAAAAGTCTCCTAAAAAACCCGTTGATTTACCTAAAAGCGATGACGTTCATCCACCCATACCCAATAAATGGTGGCTTGAAAATCGCATCGATCCGGGTTTTGGCGACTCGCCACAGCGCGATGAAGACTCAGATGGCTTTACTAACCTCGAGGAGTTTGAGGCGAATACAGATCCCAAAGATTCCAGTAAACATCCCAATTTGATTCTGAAACTCGCATATTTAGGCGACGAATCCGTTAAGTGGGTATTGCGCCCCAACGGTTATCCGACCGCAGCCACACCTGATATAAATTTCGAATACAACGATACCAAGCGTGTCAGGGTGAAAAATCCAGCAGTAGAACCGATCAAACCCAATACTTTATTCTTTAAGGAAGATGCCGCAAAAGAGGCAAAAGGCCGATTTAAATACCTTGGATTTGAGAATAGAGCGGAAGGCGAATCAAATATCGACTACATCAAAGTTGAGGACCAGAAGCCGAATAAAAAAGGCATGGTTTATGAAATCCCCGCAAATTTCAGGTTGGACAATACTGCAAAGTTCACAAAATACGATCGCACCGCGAAATTATCCCTTGAAGCGCTCGGCTTGGGCAGTCAAGAATTCAAGGTTGAAGAGCTCACAGACTTCGCATTACCAAAGGATACTGAGCCCAAACGATTCCGTATGATGGAAGTCTCCCCGTCCCGAATTGTGGTCCGTGAGACCCTCGAAGACGGCTCAACTAAGCTCCATGAGATCGCCAAACGCCCATAACGCAATTTGCACTCCTAGCTAAATTATCAACATTTCTCAAAAATGCGCTTTTCAAATCTATATATTCTCTCCAGAAAGTTTCCGTCCACTATGCAAAAAAAGCCAACGTATTGCTCCAGTCCGACAGCCGTATCCCTCATACTGCTTGCTGCGACCATGCCCTTTAATCTTTCCTCAGCACAAACTGGTGGAGGTGAATCAAGCAAAGGTAGTCTTGCCCAACGCGAAATCATCCGCAGAACTCAAGCTGTGACTGAGGCAGATCGCCTCGTTGCGGAGGGCCGCGAAGCCTACAAGAAAGCTGACTTCCAACTAGCTGTGGATAAATACAAAGCGGCCTTGGGAAATGTCAGAAACGTTCCTGCTCTTGTGGATAGGCGTGAAAGTTACACTCAACATTTGGCAGACGCCAGCGTGGCTCTTGCTCAGTCCTATCGCAAAACTGGCAAATACGACGAGGCTCGCCAGCTGCTTGAAGTGGTTCTCGCTCCAGACATGGATCCTGAAAACGTCACCGCTAAAACTGAGTTGGCGTATTTGGATGATCCCATCCGCACAAACCCTGCGCTTACCAATGATCACGTCAAAAAGGTCGATCAAGTTCGCCGCACTCTTTACATGGCACAAGGCTACTATGATCTCGGTAAATACGATCTCGCGAAAAAAGAGTATGAAGATGTTCTTCGCATTGATCCACACAACGAAGCTGCTCGTCGTGGGATGGAAAAAATTGCACAGTCGAAAAGCGATTATTACCGTGCCGCCTATGGTCAAACTCGCGCTGAGTTGTTGATGCAAGTCGACCAAGCATGGGAATTATCTATTCCTGCCGATGTCCCGACGTTTGATCCGGTAACAACCAGAGGCCCTGGCCAAACCGATGGCGTTGTTGCTATCAATGCAAAACTTCGCAACATCATTATTCCTAGAATTAATTTCGAAGACAGAACGGTTGAAGAAGCGATTGATTATCTTCGCTTGCGTGCTGGTGAACTTGATGTGAGTGAGCTCGACCCCACGAAAAAAGGCGTCAACTTGGTCATTCGTCGTCCCAAAAGCAATAGCCTAGGTGGCGGTTTGGTTCCTGCAGAAGGAGAATTGCCAGCGGGTGAGGATTTATTGGGTGGCGGTGGTGGTGATTTAGGTTCAGCGCGTATTGACGAGCTTCGCCTGCGCAATGTCCCACTCGGTGTCGCCCTAAAATATATCTGCGATAAATCCAAATTGCGTTACAAAGTGGATGACTTCGCTGTGACTCTCGTGCCGATCACCGAGCAAGGCGAGGATATGTTCCCTCGCACATTCCGAGTCCCACCCGATTTCGTAGCTAAGCTTATGTCTTCCAACGGTGGAGGCGCGGCACCAGCCGAGGCCGATCCGTTTGCCGCAGCAGGTGGTGGCGGTGGCTTGAATGATAGCTTGAAGGAACGCCCTCCAATCATCGAATTGCTCAAATCGAATGGTATCAAATTTACAGAAGGCAGTGCTGCGACATTGGGTTCAGCAGGTACCTTGTTGGTTACCAACACCGCTGCCGAGTTAGACAAAGTGGAGCAGTTGGTTCAGCTGCACATGGATGGAGAGCCAAAACAGGTGAAAATCACCACCAAGTTTGTTGAGATCACTCAGGAAAATAGCGATGAACTTGGGTTCGACTGGATCTTCAGTCCTATCGGTGGTTCAGGCGGTAACGTTTTCGGCACTGCAGGAACTGTGGGTACTGGCGCTGTCCGCACCGCAGCAGACTTTATCAACCCGATCGCTGGAAACCTGATTCCTGGTATTCCAAGTTCACCGGGCACGGCTGTCAAGAATACTGCAACAGCTGGCCTACGCAGCGGTGATTATGCAATCAATCGTAATAGCATAAACTCCATTCTGAATAATCCTGACCGCTCAGCACAAAATCCATCGGTTGCTCCGGGTATCCTTGGTGTCACGGGCTTGTTCTCTGATGGCCAAGTGCAAATGATTATGCGTGGCCTTGCTCAGAAAAAAGGTAGCGATTTGATGACTGCTCCTGCGGTCACTGCTCGTTCGGGTCAGAAAGCAACCATCGAGGTCATCCGCGAATTCATCTATCCTATCGAATACGAACCCCCACAAGTCCCGCAAAACATCGGTGGTGCAATTGGCGGCGTTGGTGGAGGCGGCGTAGCAGCTGCTCCACAAAACATTCCTGTCACTCCTGCTTCACCGGTCGCATGGGATACCCGTTATACGGGCGTGACTCTGGAAATTGAACCAAACATCGCTGAAAACAATTTCCTCATCGATATTCGTTTCCTTCCACAAATCGTGGAATTCGAGGGATTCGTCAACTATGGTAGCCCCATTCTCGCTCCTTCAGTCGATGGCGACGGCAACCCAATCACCTTGGTGGTCACGGAAAACCGCATTGAAATGCCGGTTTTCTCCAAACGCAGTGTGGATACCTCGCTCACCATCTACGACGGCTACACCGTGGCTGTCGGTGGTCTGATGCGTGAGGATGTCCAAATTGTGGAGGATAAAGTGCCTATTCTTGGCGATATCCCAGTTCTCGGTAGATTGTTCCAAAGCGAGGCAGAAAACCGCATCAAGAGCAACCTTATCATCTTTGTAACTGCAGAAATCATCGACCCGACCGGTAGACGCGTCCGCGAACAAGAAACAACGACTGCGCCCATAGAGTCCGAGCTTGTGACTCCAGTTCCCGGTGAAGGCGTCTTGCCATTGCTTCCAGAATAAGCTTTGTGCCTCAGAATATATCCAAAAAGGGCGGGAGGTATCTCTCGCCCTTTTTTCTTTGGCAGCGATTTCGCATTAAAGAAATCTTGCCATTCTCTGAATTATTCATTAATTCAATAACGTCATTCCTGCAACCTAGCGGTTTGGCGCGCTTCGTCTGGTCCTTTAACGCCATGGTCTCAGGAAGTATGGTTTGTAATGGCGTGACTCAAAGAATAAGAAAATGGACATCTATGTGGGCAATTTGCCCTACACCGCTACCGAAGAAGACGTAACTGATCTCTTCGCCGCATACGGCCCGGTCGAACGGGTAAAAATCATCACTGATCGTGAAACCGGCCGCTCTAAAGGGTTTGCCTTCGTCACGCTCGGAGATCAAAGCCAATTGAATGCTGCAATCGAAGCGCTCGACGGGCAAGACTATCAAGGTCGCGCACTTCGCGTGAACGCATCTGAGCCTAAAGAAGCTCGTCCCGGCGGATTCCGCAGCGGCGGCGGCGGTGGCGGCGGCGGCGGCGGCGGTTACGGCGGTGAACGTCGTGGCGGCGGCGGTGGCGGCGGCTACAAAGGTGGCGGCGGCGGTGGCTACAAAGGCGGCGGTGATCGTCGCGGCGGCGGCGGCGGCTACAAAGGCGGCGGCGGTGGTCGCGGCAATGACGACTGGGGTTGATCTTTCATCCCCGAAAGTTTCCAACGTCTACTTCCCTCGCGGAGGTAGACGTTTTTTTATGCTAAAAAGAAATTGAACCACAGATAAACACAGATTGACGCAGATAATGAATGAATTACATCGATTGATTCTCTCATCAACTAGATGATTTATAGATTCATCAGAAATCTCTGAAAAAATGTGTAAAGAGAAGCCAAACATTCCTTACAACTTCCAACCAATAACGAATAACTATCTAAACTCCGCAGTGTTAACTGCAGATTTTAGATATAAAGTCTTTCGACCCGCGGCGTGATCCCCGTGAATAATTCCCAGACGATGGTATCGGCAAGTTTCGCGATTTCGTCTGCGGAAATATTCGCACCGAAGAGTTCGACTTCATCCCCACATTCGATGTCCGAGTCATCGGGCAGGCGAATGATGATCTGATCCATGGTTACGCGCCCAATGATGGGATGCCGTTTTCCTCGAATCCATACTTCCGCGTTTTTGCCAGACACATGGCGTGGATAGCCATCGCCATAACCGATGCCGACCGTAGCGACTCGTGTGGGCTGGGTGGTGACGAAAGTGCGACCGTAGGAAATGCTGTGGCCGGCGGGCACGGTGCGCACGAGAGTGACGCGGGATTTCAAAGACATCACCGTGCGAAGTTTTTCTTGGAAACCAGGGATGGGCGAAACTCCGTAAATCATCAAACCCGGGCGGGCGAGGTTACAGCAATGATTCTCATATCCAAGAATCCCGCCGCTGTTGGAAAGATGGCGCCACTTGAATGCATCTATACCACCAAGTTTTTTCACCGTGCCATCGAAATTTGCGATCTGCTGTAATGTAAACGATTCGTCTTCATCAGATGAAGAAAGATGAGAGGCGATGCCTTCGATGCGTAAGCCATCAAGTTTTGATAGTTCATCAAGTTTTTCCACTAGATCGTCAGGTAGAAATCCACCGCGACCCATACCGGTATCGACCGCGAGATGTACTGTTAGGCAGACGCCAAGGCGTTTGGCAATTTCATGAAACGATTTGGCCTCTACTATTGTGGAGATACAGGGAACGATGTCACGAGCTACAATTTCCTCACGCTCTTTTTCCCAGGTTGCACCGAGTAGGTAGATGGGCGTTTGGACACCTGCATTACGAATGCGCCGAGCTTCACCAATGTTAGCGACCCCAAGAAAGGCGACATTGCAGGATTCCAAAACACGTGAAATCGCTTCCAACCCATGACCATAAGCTCCTGCCTTGACCACAGCCATCAGTTCACATCCTGAAACCTCGCGGGCGAATTCCAGATTGTGTTTCAGACTCAGGGTGTTGATCTCAACCCACGCACGGGGCGGAGACACAGGCATTTCAGAGGCAATCACTGAACCAACACTTATGTTTCAAAGCCAAAACCGCAAGAGCACTGTTACGAAATATCATAATCACAGCCCTAAGAAATGAAAATGAACCCTAGCAAATCATCCTCCAACTCGAACTTTACAATTATTGTCACAGCTGGGACAAAGATTGCAATTTTCATCCGCAGTAAATCAGCCTGAGTGAATCGAGGCGGATGCGGGATTGGGAGAGGGTCGAGGTGGTTTCTTTGAGAGTGGATTTTAGCGATGCGATCTCGGATTTTGAGATGTTTGGATTGAGGGCCGTAAGATGGTTCAGTCGCGAGATTTGGGATTCCAAGGTTTTAGTTGCGAGTTCGATTGCAGCTTCGATGGGTTTACTGCTGGCGCGGGTGGCGACTTCTTTTGCGGCTTCCAACATGGTTGGGAAGAGTTGGGTTTTAAATGTCTCTTGAGCGACGATGCGGCGTGGGTCGCTGGGTTGGAGAAGTTGGGCTGGTGGAGCTTTGGTTTGGGCTTTGCCTGTGTGATCGACGATGACGCGAAGGAGTGTGGGTGGGAGGAATCGATCGAGATGCAAGCGAGTTGGAGCGATGACTTCCAAAACGAAGGCGCATTCTAACAAGATACTTTTCCCTTTGGTGCTAGGAAGCTTGGCGAAGGCGGCATTGCCGGAGTTTCCATCCAGTAACTGCCCGAGCGCGTCGCGGAACAAAGGGTGATCAAAAGTGAGGAAAGAGAGATCCTCGCGAGAAAGTGCGGTGGTTCGATCGAAAGTGACCGATAGCCCGTCATCGCCGATATCGGAAAAGGCTTCGGAATGGCGATTCCCGTGTTTGAAGAGAAAGGCGCGTGTGGAAAGATCGGAAACGTCGAGTCCGAGGAAATCGAAAAGCCTGAGCGTGAAGCGTTCGAAACGTGCATCTTCGTCGGCGGTTTCGATGGCTTCGTGCAGTTCGGTAGACTGCGAGGCGGGTGGCGCACCGAGTTCTAACAAAAGATCATGACCCGTGCTGAGTTGATGCGAGACATCCGCTTTCATTTTCACTGAGCGCTTCAGGAAATTCTGAAACGGTTTCGATTCGTATGTGGAATCTGCCAACGCATCGAGCTCAGGAAGTAAGGCCGTGGCGAGAGTGGTTGCTCCTTTCAAAGGTTCTGAAAATACATCTAGCGCCTCGTGGAGCCACCGCGCCTGAAGTTCGGAGCGGCTTTCTTTTCCGTAAGGAATATGGATGTGAATGTCACCGGTTTGGCCGATGCGATCGAGACGGCCTATCCGTTGTTCGAGAACTTCGGGATCACGCGGAAGTCCGAACAGCACAAGATGACGGGCGAATTGGAAATTTCTGCCCTCGGAACCAATTTCCGAACAGATCAGGATGCGAGATCCTTCGGGTTCTTGGAAGTAAGCGGCATTGCGATCGCGTTGCAGCATGCTGAGGTCTTCGTGAAAGAGCGCGGTTTCGAGTTGGATTTCTTTGAGAAGTTTTTCCTGTACGGTGATCGCTGCATCTGGCGAGTTGGTGATGAGAAGGATTTTTTCGTTGGCTGGAAGTTCACGCAGTAGATTGGCAAGCCAAGTGTAGGGAGATGTGCCTTTATCTAAAGGGTGGAGCAGGGGAATTCGTTTTGGAAATCCAGTAAGACGTTCGCGGGTATTGCGAAATAGGACGCGTCCAGTGCCGAAAGAATCAATGAGTTCTGAGATCAGCGGTTGGCGCGCGTTTTCATCACCTTTTTGTAGAGCTGTTAGATATTCTTTTGCTGATTTTGAACCTTGGGTGAAACTCGATAGGTTTTTAGGAATGTTTCCTTGGCTGAGTTGTTCGACGGCTGTTGCGAGTGGTGCGTAGGATTCGGTTTCGCTGAGAAATGCTTCGAGGCTTGAGTAGCGGGCGGGATCGAGCAAGCGCAGTCGAGCAAAGTGACCCTCTGCGCCGAGTCGTTGCGGAGTGGCAGTTAAAAGGATAAGCGAAGGTATGACGTTTGAGATGGATTCGACCACTTGGTAAGCGGTTGATGATTCTTCAGCGGACCATTCGAGGTGATGAGCTTCATCAACGATGAGGAGATCGAATCCGGCGCTACGTGCTTCCCAGGCACGAGTTGCATTATCCGCGAGAAATTCCGTGGCGCAGAGGATGAGTTGTGAATCGGCAAAGGGATTGGCGGTTTCATCATGAGCGGTGATGGATAAGCAACGTTCTTCATCGAAGATAGCAAAGAGAAGATTGAAGCGGCGCAGTAACTCAACGAACCATTGATGGACGAGCGGTTCTGGAACGAGAATGAGAATGCGATTGGCGCGACCCGTTAGATGGAGTCGATGTAAAATCAAACAGGCTTCGATAGTTTTTCCGAGGCCGACTTCATCGGCGAGCAGGACGCGTGGGAAAAGGCGGTTGGCGGTTTCCGCGACGATGGAGAGTTGGTGAGGAATGAGATCGATGCGTGCGCCGGTGTAACCGCGGGCAGGGGAGCGGCGGATGGCGGTGTTCCAGCGTAGGGCTTCGAGGCGTTGATCAAAATCACGTGGATGATCGGTGAGACCTGCGAGCAGACGTTTCTCGGGTTTGATGAAGGTTAGCGAATCCAGCAATTTAGATTCATGGATGGACTTGCCTTGGCCGTGATAAATTAGCAGTCCTTCATCTTCGGTGACCGATTCAACGATCAGGTGGTTTTTCTCATGATCGGAAATTTCATCGCCTGGTGCGAAGCGGACACGGACGAGAGGAGCGGTTGAGATGGAATAGGTTCTGGTGTCTTCTGCGGTAGGAAAGCAGATTTCAATCAATCCATTTTCTTCGGAAAGCACGTGGCCAAGACCGAGATTGGGTTCAGAGGTGGAGATGTAGCGTTGGCCGGAAAGCATGGAGAATAGTGAAGAGTGAGTTAGGAAGAGTGAAATTTTGAGATTTAAAGTTTAAAGTTTAGAGTTTAGAGTTTAAGTCATCGGTATGGTTTCAGATGAGTCGAACAAGCGAGAGCCGTTGCGGTATGCGATGATAGGGAAGGATGGATCAAGTACGGAAGATAAGCTTGAGAAATATGTGGGAACGGTGGATTGGAAGTATTTGGCTCCGCATTATTTGACAGGGTCGCTGTTTTTTGTGGATCCGCAGCTGGCGCTTGTGGAGGTGGGTCAGGCGTTTTCGTATAATGAGAAAGACAAGGTTGAGGAGTGGCTGAAAAATGGGGATTTGGTCAAGATCGGCGATTTACATGCGGAACAGTGGCGTATGGGTGGGACAGAGTTTGAAGCTTTGGTGGTATCGCCGTTTGTGCTTTGTCGGCCGATATGATGGATTTTTCAAATAAAAATCCGTTAGAGATTTTCCCTAACGGATTTCAGAAAGGATAGATGGGTTGGTAAATTAAGGTTGGGCAGGGATGTAGAGTTCGGAGCCTTTGGCAAGAACGGTGGTGGGATCGAGGCGGAGACCGTTGATTTGATCGAGGCGAGCGGTGGTGGTGTTGTATTGCTTGGCGAATTCGGTGTAGCTGATTTCCTCAGTAATTTTGACGGGTTTATCTGCTGCGCGCGCTTGGTTGACGGCGGCTGGTTGGTTGGAGATAGGAATGTTGTTATAGCCTGAAAGGGAAGCGGTTTGATCAGGTCCTGGAACGGGTTCTAGGTTTGCTGCCTTTGGTAAGGCTGGAATCTGAACGATCTGTCCAACACGTAGGGCTTTAGGATTGATGCTGGGATTTTCTTTCACGAGGGCATCAACGCTCACTTTGTGATCTTTTGCGATGCTGTAGAAGGTTTCTTTGTCTGAAACTTTATGTTTTATAGTGTTAGCAACTTGAGCTTCTATTTTAGGTGTTTCGGTTTCTTTAGTTGGCGTTTGCGCAACTTCGGTTGAGCTAGTGGCGGCATTCTTAGGAAGTTTTAGTTTTTGACCGATGCGGATGATTCCGTCTTTTTTTAAACCATTGAGTTCGTTTAAAATGGCGGATGTAGTCCCATGTTTGCGAGCGATGGAGACCATGTTATCGCCAGACTGAACAGTGTAAGTTGCTAGATTTTCAGATGAAACAGGCTCGGGGCAGGTTTCTGCTATAGGTGGTGAAGTTTTTTCTGAAGTTGATGTGGGCTTTTCCTCGGAAGTAGCCGGAGTGCTGACAGGAGCGGGAGGAGTGTTGATAGGAGCAGGTTCGCTTGTGAGTTGGGCAATCTTTAACTCGAGTTGCTGAATTTGCATTTCCTGCTCGGCAACAAGGGTGCGAAGTCGCTCCACTTCACCGGCGGAAAGAAGAGGCGCGCAGGCAAAAATAAGAGCTAATAGCAATACAAAGCGGGGTTTTATCTTCATAAAGCCGAATTTTGCAGGATTCGGGCTTCATGACAATGAAAATTTAACTAAAGCTAACTAATTTTACACGTCATCGCAGCCGGCAAGTAGGCTATTTTCGAGGTTTAATCTGGCAGTCTCGAAATCGGCTTCGGAGAGGTTTTTGGGGATGGAGATGGGTTTATCAAAGGTGACGATGACTTTGCTAAACGGCTTAGGGATGACAAAGCGGTCCCAGGAGGAGCGTCGCCAGGCAGAGCCATATAGGATGTGAATAGGAATGATGTCGCTACCTGTGGATTGGGCGATTTTCAGGAGTCCGGGCTGGACTTGGTAGCGTGGGCCTTTCGGGCCGTCCGGGGTGATACACACATCCTTGCCCTCCAATAGGGCGTTTTTCATTCCGATCAAGGCGGCAAGGGCGCGTCGGGATGATGAGCCACGAATGGAGCCAATGCCGAAAGCCTCCATGGATTTAGCGAGAGTGGTTCCGTCTCGGCTAGCACTTGTTAGAACGACAGTTGAGCGATTTTTTCCGCCTGTACGTTGCCAGATAGGAGGCATGGTAAAAATGCGATTGTGCCAGAGTGCAAAGATGACGGGTTTTGGATCGATGTCTGGTTGAACGATACCAGCCTGGTCATTAACGTTATAACGAAGGGTGATGCTCCATAGTTTCATCGCAAATGCAGCAAGGTGACCTAACACAATTGAGCTGCGTGAGGTTTTAATCGTGGCACTTTTAGGAATCGGCATGAATCGAGAATCCGTCGTTATGATAAGTTTATGATTTTGCAAAAATCTGCGTAGGCTTGATTCCAAGCATTGGTCTCTTGTGGCGTGTAGATTTTAAAATCGAACGATTGGCGAATGAGCTCACGACCTTCGGTGAAGGATTTAATTTCACCGGTGGCGAGCATTTGGGTGATGATGTTGCCGCAGGATGTGGCTTCGATGGGGCCGGCTTGGACTTCGATGCCGAGGGCGTTTGCGGTCGCTTGGCAAAGGGCTTCGTTTTGGATCCCGCCTCCGCCAGCATTCAGGCGAGCGTAGTTCCTGCCGGTGAGTCTAACAATTCTTTCGTAAACGACGCGGTATTTGAGTGCGAGGGAGTCGGTGGCAACGCGGAGGATTTGGCCGATAGATTTTGGCACGGCTTGGCCGGATTTTTCGCAGTATTGGCGGATGCGTTCTGGCATGTCGCCGGGAGAGGAGAACAGGGCGTCATCTGGATCGATGTAGGCGAAGAACGGTTGAGATTCTGATGAGCGTTTGGCGAGTTCTGCATATGAATGGACTTCTCCTTTGCGATCCCAGTGGCGTTTGCATTCTTGAATGATCCAGAGGCCGCCGATGTTTTTAAGGAAACGAACGGTGTTATCGATACCGAGTTCGTTGCAGAAACCGTATGAGAGAGCTTCTTCACTGCGGATGGGAGATTTTTTTTCGACACCCATGATGGACCATGTTCCGGAAGAAAGCCAGAGTGGCTCGGCTTCGGAGAGTGGAATACCGGCGACGGCTGAGGCGGTGTCGTGGCAGGGTGCGATGACGAAGGGAATATCGCACCGGCCCAGTGTGTCTTTGAGTTCTGGGCGGAGGGTGCCGATGATTGTGCCGGGGTTGACGATTTTTCCAAAAATATTGCGAGGGAGTTTGAGAGCTTCGATGACTTCTTCCGACCAAGTTCCGGTTTCCGCGTTGAGAAGTTGGGAGGTGGAGGCGTTGGTTTTTTCGACGGATTGCACGCCAGTAAGCCAGTAGGCGAGGATGTCTGGGATGAAGAGGATGTTGCGCGCTTGGGAGAGTGTTGCGCTGTTTTTCAAACGCAGCGAGAGAAGGTGAAGCGCGCTGTTGTAGAAATTGGTTTTGATGCCGGTGAAGCTGAAAATTTCCTCCTCAGGCATGAGTTCGTGCATTTGTTCTTCTACTCCATCGATGCGTGGATCGCGGTATTGGTGGGAAACTCCGATAATTTCACCCTGTCCATCGAATAGTCCAAAATCGCAGCCCCAAGTGTCGATGCCGATGGAGCTGATTTGCTCGCCGTATTGGTCAACTGCCTTTTTTATACCTGTTAGAATTTCGTGATAGAGGCCGAAAAGGTTCCAATATAACCCCGAAGGTAGCTCGATGGCTGGGTTATCGAAACGATGGATTTCCTCCAGTTGAATTTTTCCATCGACGAGATAACTTGAAATCACTCGGCCGCTGCTAGCGCCGAGGTCGATGGCGATACGGACATTTTTCTTATCTAAATTAGGCACAGTGGTATGTTGTTGGAATGATTAGATAGATTCGACCTCAGCTGCATTTGCAATTGGATTGCGCAGTGGGGTGAGAATACCTTGGTCGAGGCGGTAGATCCATGAGTGGATGGCGAGAGCCTGGCCTCGTTCCCATGCGTCTTCGACGATGGTCGTGCGGGCGACGTGGCGGGCTTGGGAGAGGACGTTGAGCTCGCAAAGGCGATCGAGGCGTTGATTGTTCTCGAGGGAGTTGAGTTCGGATTTATGGACTCGGGTTAAGTTGCGGATGGGCGCGAGCCAGTTGTCGATGATACCGTGGCGGATATTTTCCAGTGCTGCCTGAACTCCGCCGCAGCCGTAGTGGCCGCAGACGATGATGTTGGTGACTTTCAAAACATCGACCGCGTATTGGAGGACGGCGAGGACATTGAAATCGGATTCCTGAACGACGTTTGCGACGTTGCGGTGGACGAAAACTTCGCCTGGGGGAAGGCCTGTTATTTGGTTGGCGGGGACGCGTGAATCTGAGCAGCCGATCCAAAGGTAGCGGGGTTTTTGCTGGTTGGCCAAGCGTGCGAAGAAATCAGGATCGCTCTCCCGCATTTTTTGAGCCCAGATGGCGTTGTTTTTGATGAGTTGGTCGATGCTGTCCATTACTTGGCTGATGCTCAATCAAGTGTCATGGAGACTCCAGAAAATTATCCTAAAATTCTCAGTTGTAATTGAGCATTTTAGGCAGTTATTCGTCATTGGTTATCAGTTTTTAGGTGGAAATCCGCATCATTTGGAAATTTCTTAGAGCATCATTCTTAAATTATTTGGTGGATAAAAAATCGCACATGAACGCACTAGAATTTCCCTGATAATGAATAGCTTTTAACTAATAACTCCTGGGATGTCAGTTTTAACTGGGTAATCCCCTTAAGATGCCTGTGCGGAGTCGAATTCTCGTTTTGCGGCTTTGCGGCATTCGGCGACAAAGTGGTTGCAGGCCTCACGGCAGAGGAGGGGAATGGCGAGGTTTTCGGGGGTGTTGTAGGGAACTCCGTTGAAACGAGAGGCTTCACTATCGTCGAGATGAGTATTGGCGTCGAGTTTCCAGAGGATTTTCTTGGCGCAATTGTGGGCTGGTCCGCAAACTTTTTGGATGAGTTTTTGAGCGCCAGCATCGCTGATGGTTCCGGCGTAGCGATACATACCGGTTTGTCTGCTGAGTTTGTCGCGGAGGTTTTCGATGGGTAGGGTTCCGTCCTGATATTTGATAAAAAGCGCGCTGCATGCGGGATAAAACTGATCGAGTGAGCGAAGTAGATCGTGTTCGTTATCGAGCGTAATGATCCATCCGCGGCGCAGATTGATTTTTCCTTTAGTAAAACGGTATTCGCCGTCCTCTGCGTAAGTGGAAAGATCTCGCGACATTTCCGGCCCGTGGTAATGATCGAGCCCGCCAAAAGCCGGTTGGGTGGCGAGGTCTTCGTCTTCGATGTGATAAAGCGCGTATTCGAACTCACAGTAATGGCGATGAATTCGGATTTGGCCGATTTGATTCACTCCGTCGCGCACGAGCTTTGTTAAATGATCCGCAAGTTTTGGATTGGAATTTGGCTCAGGGGATTGAGGAGCATACTTCGCGTCGAAATCCAAAATCTGATCGAGAATGACATCTGCGATGAGCGGTTCCGTGCCGATGGCGGAGGAGTAGTATAGAGTTTTTTCTCTCAAGTGATGAGGGTTTTGGCGGAAAACTTCTCTTTGGCTTGCTGCCGGGCCCACCTCCGGTTCGATCCCTAACAGAACGGGAATATCCTGATAAGAGTGCAGGCCATCCGAAATGAAAAACGGAACGATGACAACGTTGGTGGTTTCCGACATTTTATCCCATTCAGCAATAAATGGAGCTTCTTCCATGTAGGCATCGGTTACGCATTTGTAGCCCGCACCAGATTTTGCAATTAGCTCGGCTTGGTCTTTGATTGCTTTGGTGGAGTTTTGGTTTAATCCTGTGCCGTGACCGGTGATGATGAGAGTGGTGTCGTTTGGATCCGCATCAGGCGCAACTTCACGGGCACGGCGTAGGATGAGATCAGTCATCGATCGATGAACGCCGACGGGTAGGCAGTAATGCAGGGTCTTGCCATCGCGGATGGTTGTATCACCGCTGAGTCCGAGTTCACGGGGGATAACTTCTTGGGTGAAATATCCCTCGCTGATGAAATCGGGGACGATGTAGACCTCTGGTGCGTCGATCATTAGCAGGGCCTCGCGCAAAGAGGGTTCTTCTTTCCAGAAGCAGACATGCACCTCGGCAAATAGATTTTTGCGACGGATTTCATCGGCGTGATCGAAGTAAGGCGTGGAGGAATCCGGGTTCTCGGTCGAGCCATGGCCGACAATAAGAAGAGCGGAATTTGGTTTCGGAATTAAAGACATGTGGAAACCATGGCGAGCTTACGCAGGATTGCAAGTGGGCGATAGTGTGGATTTTCCAGACTCATTATCAGTCTGTCCTCATTTTGGTTGCGGATATCTGGTTTATTATAGAAAAAAACAACGTGCGAATCCCAAAAGCCAAAAAAGACGAAACCAAGCCAGTAAGAATCGGGAAAATCGTGGTTTGGAACAGTTCCAGAGGTTTTGGCTGGTTGGAATGCAAGGGAGAGAGGTTGTTTGTGCATTTGAGAGAATTTAAAGGCACGGAAATCGTGCCGGCAGAGGGTGTTGAATTCCCTTTTTTGGTGGGAACGGATGTGCATGGCAGGCTTTGTGCAAAAGGGGTAAGCGCTAGCTTGGTCAACGGTCAGGTTAAATTCACGGGTTGGCTGCTCTTAGCGGCTCTTTTATTTTGGCCGATTGCTGGGATGACAAAATTACCCGTCGCCATTTATTGGCCGATCATGCAAATGATTATTCTCTCTGCGGTGGTTTTCAGGCTTTATGCCCACGACAAACGGCAGGCGATCCATCATGCTTTGCGCGTGCCTCAAACGATCATGCAACTCGGTGAACTCGCAGGTGGTTGGCCGGGCGCATTTGTTGCGCAAAGAATCTTTCGCCATAAGAGCACAAATAAGAGCTATCAATCCATTTTCTGGGGAATCATTCTCATCTATCAAGTCATCGGTGCTGATCTATTTTTTGATCGAAAACACAGCAAAGAAATATGGAAATCGATGGGAGAGTTTGAAATCATGGAGCAGATATTCAAATAAAGATTTTCGGAATTTTGACTATAATTTTTTCAGCTGCTTGATGAGCTTGTGGGTAATTTCTGCGAGTTGTCGATGGGTGTTAGGTTCCGAAGGCACTGGATCGAAGCGCAGTTGTTGGTGCATGTTACAGGCATGATCCAGATCGTTTTCAGAAACTTGATGTGCTCTGAGTTTTCTCAACCATGTAATCCATGTTTCGCCAGTTGAACGAGGTCCAAGAATTTTTATCGCAACTTTTTCTAACTTGTGAAGGGGAGTTCTGAGTGTTGGCTTTATCGAGTTCGCTGATGATTTTTTCGATTTGATGACGAGTCGAGATTTTTTGAGTCTAATAGCGATGTAGGTAATTAGAACGCCTCCAAAACCCCAAATTAGGACGGTGGCTGCTAGGCGATTTGAGGGTTGATTCCTCCAGAGAAAAAAGTCCTCTTTGGCGCGTTGATAGAAATCGAGGAATGAAAGTCGTTTCTCTGTGCCAACGGATTGTATGTCTAACCAACAACCAGGAGTAGGATCGAAGTCAACCCATGCTTGGAGTTCGTTATCCCAAAATCGAGTCCATGCATGGGCATGGGTTCCACGAATGATCCATTCGTCATTCTCGTGATTTTTTTCCATCACCGAGAAACCGATGCTGTATCGAGCCGGAACATCGGCGGCTCTGAGAAGTAAGGTCGCAGCTGTGGCGAAATATTCGCAATGACCACGTTTGTTGGTGGTGAGAAAAGTTTCGATGTGGGTAGGGCGTTTTTTTGAGGAATGGAATGAGCCAATGGTTAGATGTCGAGTGTATTGGAATTCTGAATCGAAAAACTTTTTCAAGCGTTTGATTTTTTCGGCCGTAGTGGTTAGCTGTTTGAGTCCCAATGCCTCGGCCACTTCATGAATGCCTTGGATTTCGTATTCATCGATAGCCAGATCTTCTTTTAAAAACGGTTGAGCTTCGATGGTGAGATCATCTTTCCATCGAATCTGGCCTTGAATGATGGATTTTTGAGGGAAAATGCGGACGGTGCCGAGCGGGTTGATCTCAACACCTTCATGTATGAAGTTTTGCAATGTCGAAGAATTTCCAGGGAGGGGGAGAGGATCTCCATAGAAGCAGGCACCGCGAATTTCAAACTTGGGCAATTTCTTGGTGATTTCTGCCCGATTCATGTTTTCACGCAGCAGATCATACGATTGATCTAATGATAGATCGATAGTTTCAAGATCTCGAAATGCTTGTTCCTCTATAGAAAAAGATACGGGATAAGTGGCTTTCCACATCACGCCACGGTAGCGGTTGTATGTACTGGTTCTGAGGAGTTTTGGCGGTGCGTGCCCGGGCATTGTCTTAAGTCGCCAGCGCATTTCTGAGGATTGTTTGATAGTGCCAAGTGAGCCGATGTTGGTTTGTCTCAGGGAATGAAGGTCGGCGGGTGAGCCGTGTTCATGGTATCCAAGATTGCTTGCCCATGCGTAGAGCTTCGACATGCCGATTTGTCCGGCCATGCCGAACAGGGTTACGAAGATCAACAGGGAAATGATTGCAAAAAAACGTGACCTGACATGTGCCAGTAGCAGCCATGCGGTGAGGACGACTATGCCAATATAATAGGCTTTCTGTTGAGCATGAGGACCGAAGCTGGCAGCTATGATGATGGCGACGAAATAGACGTTTCCGAAGTTAAAACGAATGTTTGGATAGATAATTCCAAGCTCTTCGTTTCTTTTACGATAAATATGTGAAAAGATATAGAAGTTGCTGAGGTTTATATAATTAACAAATCCAAACGATTGTATGAATTGCAGAGGAAGTAGGATGACAGGAGTCCAACAGAGAAGTTTGGGAACGAAATTAAAGCGGTTGCCATCGAGCCATACTGGGATAGCAATTAAGATAGTTAAAACTAGGCAAAGGTGCCAAGCACGGGTACAGGCTTGGTCATGAAAATCCCAGCGTGAACGTATCCAGTTTCGGCTTTCAATCATTAGCGCTAGAACCAAAGCCAATAAGTTTTGACCAGTCATCGCGCCCCAGAAAAGGAGCGTAGCACCGAGGATCAGTCTCGGGGGTGGTTGGATGATTTGGTTGGTCATGGAATGCTGAAATTAGAAACCGGAGAGTTGAGACGGCAACCGCATGAGGTCACGGGCGACATGGTTGGAATCGACCCAATACCCTGAGATATTGGACGGTGCTTCGTCTTTTCCGACGATGATAGGCACGCAGAGGATTCCGGCCTTACGGAGTTTTTTGATGAATTCGATTCGTTCTTCGTCCCATCCATTTAGAACAAGCAGACAGGAGGTGATGCGGTCACAGTGTTGAATGACTGTCGATGAGAGCACATCGAAGCGAGGAATAGGGTCGATTTGGACGTCAGCGAGGACTTCTAGGAGCTTTTCAGCTCTCTCATAACCACGACCCGCGGTGACGATGTGGGCATGATCGGCAATGAACATCAGGTCGAGCAAGGCATCGCTATGATCCAAGCTGGTAATAAAAGAGGAGGCGATGGATACCATTTCCTCAAAAACCATGCGATCGCTTGAGCCTGGGGAAGTATCCAGAATAAGTGCGTAGCGAGGGTAAAACGTATCTTCGAGTTCTTTCACCATGGGTCTCCCTGTGTGAGCCCAGCTTTTCCAATGAATTTGGCGTAGGGAGTCACCGGGCCGGTATTCTCGGATGCTCAAGAATTCTCCGAAAGTTCCGATCGTGTTACTGGTTTCCTCGCCGCCGATGCGAAAGGTGGATGAGCCCGGCATTTCGAAATGGGGCAGAGCGTAACGTTTGGGTAGGGCGATGAGGCGGGAAGGCGAAGGGCTGAGGGGGGAGCTTTTTTGAAAGAATCCGAGTGGATCAGGCATGAGCAGTTGCAGATTTTCGAGTAGGTAAACGCCTCGCTTTACGACGGTGAGCGTCAGCGGGATTGTGTTTTTTTTATGGTTGATAAGATCGAACGAGTCTTTGGATTCGTTCGATGTGAAACTGGTATTGCGAGATATAAGCCACCGCCAGCGGTAATAGGCGATCGTGCGGTCGTAAGCGTTGCGGATATTTTCAAAAGGTTCCTCGGTTTGACTGAATTCTAACAGGTTAGGCCGTGGATCTGGTGGGATCTGGATGAGACGTAGGTCACGGAGGGTGGATGAGTTTTTATTTCGGAGCTCCACCGAGTAGCGCAATTCCTCACCCACCGTAGCGTATTTTGGAACTTTTATTTCAGCCGTAACTTTAGCGCGGCGTAGGGTGGACCAAATGATCGTGAAGGCGATGAGGCCGAAGCTAAAACAAAATAACTGAAAGATAGAGTCTTTAGGATGACCGACGCAGAAGAAGCTGGCCATTGCGGTTACGAGTAGGGCACAAATTCCGGCGGGCCGTATTCGTTGGCTAAGCCAGAATTGGAATGTGGCACTGCGGCAATAAAACCGGTGGAGAAATCTAAAACGCCACGATACGTCGCTAGGGCTCATTAAACAGGAACGGGAGTGTTTTTTATCAGGTCGGCTACGATTTGGCGGGCGTTAACTCCTGAGAATTTTGATTCCGGAGCGAGCACGAGACGGTGCGCGATGACATCGGTTGCAATGGCTTGTATGACTTCCGGAGTCACAAATTCGCGACCTTCGAATAGGGAAATGACTTGGGAAATTTTCATCAAAGCCAACGATGCGCGTGGGCTTGCAGCAAGTTGGACTTCATGGATGTTACGGGTGGCTGCAACGAGTGAAACGGCGTAATGGCGGAGTTCATCGCTGAAGCGGATTTTTCTAGCAGCGGATGATATTTCTAAAATCTGTTCACGGGTAATCATCGGTTGGATGGAATTCACTGGATGAGATTCGATCTGATCTAACAGAATTTTTGCTTCTTCTTCAGCGCTGACATAACCGAGCTGACATTGCATGGAGAAACGATCCATCTGTGCTTCGGGAAGGGGGTAAGTGCCACGAAACTCGATAGGATTCTGGGTGGCGATGACGAATGAAGTGGTCCCGCAAAACGGAGCCAGTGTTTTATTAAAACTTTGACTGGTCTGAGAGGGGCAAATTACCCCGAAATCAGACATATGAAACGAAAG
>Ga0315899_10002302_pt1 | contig 21196 bp, 24 predicted proteins | sample LakEriMetagenome_2_FD_203518 | JGI IMG/M metagenome (GOLD analysis project Ga0315899, IMG submission 203518) | Freshwater fungal communities from buoy surface, Lake Erie, Ohio, United States - Buoy 4 MA112 | ecosystem: Environmental > Aquatic > Freshwater > Lake | place: USA: Lake Erie, Ohio... | reverse complement strand
CACAGTTGCAACTGAACTCGGCAGAACTAGCCGTTCATTCGAGACAGAAGCTGAGGCAACTCAATGGGAGATCCTGGCCCAACAGGGGATCATCGAAGAACGCCAACAAAAAGAACAGTTCCTTGCCGCCCAAGCCAAGGGCACCATGGGCCACGTTCTAACAATCTGCCGCGGCCTGGACTGGGCTGGAAAGGATCAGAGCCAGGCCGAGAATGCCGTTCGGTTGGTGCGGATGTTGGGGGCGAAGCGGTTGCCTGTTGAGGTGACCGCCGCGGCCATCGACGATCTGGTGGTGGCTCTGCGGGACCTGGGCCTAAGCAACGGGACCATCAACCGTTATCTCAGCGCCCTCAACGTGATGTTGAAGCGGGCTCAGCGGCTGGGGATGATCCAGATCATGCCCCTGTTCCCCGAGAAACGGCTACTGAAGGAGGCAGAGCCCCGTGATCTGGTGTTGCCGGAGAGCTGGTTTGCCGAGCTGCTGGACGTGCTGGAGCAGCGGGAGCAGCGGCTCTCAGTGGGGATGTCGCTGTTCCTGTGGCATATGGGCTGCCGTGTTGGCGAGGCGGTGAGCCTGACGTGGGACCGGATTGACCTGGCCCGCAACAGGATCACCTTTGTCAAGACCAAGGGCTGTATGCCACGGACCCTGCCCATCCCACAGGAGGTACTGCCGATCCTTAAAGCAATGAAGGCCAGGGGCGACAAGCGTGTTTTCCCTATGGCATATGAAACGTTTTATGACCATTACAGCCGTGCCAAGGATGAGGTTTGTGACCGGCTGGGCCTGGGCGATGGGGTCCGGAAGGAATGGGTGATCCACACCCTCCGCCATACCTGTCTGACCGAGCTGGCCAAGCGTGGATGGGGAGCGCCTGCTATTTCACAGTGGGCAGGGCACAAAGACCTATCCGTGACGCAACGGTACGTCCATGGCTCCGCTATCAACCTGGAGAAGCTCATGGAATGTTGAACGCTGTCTAGCAGGTGAGACTTGGTTGCAGGGTTTGCGACCAAATCTGCGACCAAACGCCCCAAATCCCTGTGGGGGTCTAGCAATCTGGTGAATGCAGCGGACTCATAATCCGGTGCAAGATCAACCGCAGTCAAGAGCTAGGCCAGCACAGGGATCCCCACTGAGATCTCTGAGAATGTCCGAAACACAGTCAAACACTGTCAAGCAACCAGATCTGCAACCAAACCAAGCGCAGATCGACCTGGAAAACTGGTGTCGGAACATCGGTGCAGACCGCGCACTTGCACCGGGTTGGGAGAAAGGAGCGGCCAATTGCATGGCCGACAGAGTGGTGGCTATCTACCTCAAAAAAGTGAGGGAGATCTATCACAAATCCAAGCACTATCCAGGTAGACAACAGCACATCTGGGATCTAATGCACAGTGACAGTGCTGTTGATCATGTTGCTGTTGAGAGCCTGATCTATGTGCTCAGCCGCTTGGATGAGGAGGTCAGTGCCAATCAGCTGGGCCTAGTCATCGGCAAGCGGGCTGAGTACGTGTTGTGGCTGACCCACCCCAGTTGGGGCAGGAGCCAGCACCTGCGGGGTCTACGGCTGGCCAGCAACAACGACCTGGGCATGGACCTGATGCTCAAGCGGCTCCGGGACCAGGGCTTTCGTAAAGCCGCCAGCTACAAGCCCCTCAAGGCGGTGGAACGCTCGGCCATGGGCCGGTTCTTCATCGAGTGCATCGCCGAGAGCACCAACCTGATTGAGACCTACGTGCGGGCCAAGGACATGCGCCGCAAGCTCATGGTCCGTCCCACTGCCACCTACTGGCAGTTCCAGAGCCGTTGGAAGGAGGCCCTCAAGCTGTTCCGTCCGGTGCGGATGCCAATGCTGGTGCCGCCCAAGGATTGGACCGAGTACAGCGACGGTGGGTACCTGACCATGGCAACCACCATTTCCACGGTGGGGTGGGAGCGGTGGCCCGAGGTGAGCAAGCGGATGCTGCCCTGCGTGATGGACAGCATCAACCTGCTGCAATCCATCCCCCACACCCTGGACCACCAGCAGATGGCGGTGACCCAGGCGCTGTGGAACCTGGGCCATGCCATTGGCCGTCTGCCCAAACGGGACAGGCTCAGTGAGCCTGTGGACCAGTGGTACAAGGAGCAGGGGCTAGGCCCCAGTGCCTACTGGAAAGCGGTGTGGCAATGGAAGGCAGACCAGCGCCGGGACCCAGCCAGATCGGCCTTCATCCACGGCGCCATCGCCTACGAGAAGCTCAAGGATGCAGCCACCCTGCACTGGGTCTGGTCTATGGACCACCGGGGCAGGCTCTACGCCAAGGGTGCTCACCTCAACCCACAGAGCAGCGATCACTTCCGTGCGTTGGTCCAGTTCGAGGAACGCAGCCCAGTCAAGGGGCATGAGAAGGCATTCGCCTGGTCCATCGGCGACGCCTACGGGGTGCAACCGGACTGGGCCAAGCGGCAGGAATACCTGGGGCTGATGAGCACGGTGGTCGGTCGCTGTGGCGAGGACCCTCTTGGCAACCTGGCCTACATCGAGTCAGCCAAGGAACCGTTCCGGTTCATGCAGCTATGCCGGGACTGGCATGGGTACCTGAATGACCCTGGCTACACCAGCGGCACCATCCACTGGCTCGATCAGACCTGTTCTGGATGGGGACACGTGGCCTGCCTCACTGGTGACGGGATCCTGGCCCAGTACACCAACGTCACCGGGCACATGCCTGCTGACCTGTACACCGGGCTGGGCCGACTGGTGGAGAGCCGGATCAAGTGGCGCTCAGACCATGAGGACAACGATGAGCGGACCATGCAGTGCCTGGTCTGGTGGCGAGAGCACGAGATCCCCCGGTCACTCTGGAAATCAAGCCTGATGCCCGTGATCTATGGCCGGTCGTACCTCTCGCTGGCCGACACCATCAGCCTGTACCTACGGGATGAGATCTCCGACTTCCTCAACGACCAAGGCATTCGCATTGTTGACCTGGCCAGGGTGCTGGCCAGCACCATCTACGCCGTGGTGAAGGAGGCCCTGCCCAACATCAGGGACCTGAGCCAGTGGCTGGCCAAGCTGTCGGGGATGCAGATCGACGCTGGCCTGCGCCCCTACTGGTACACACCCAATGGGCTGGCAGTTGAGTGCTACTCCATGGACACCGAATGTGACCGGCTTCACCTGAACCTGGCCCGTCGCCGGGTGAGCGTGAACCTGCGGGAGGCAGTACCAGGCAGGCCCAACAAGGTGAAGACAGTGCGGAAGCTGGTGCCTGACTACATCCACAGTCATGACGCTGCATTCCTTCAACGGTTCATCAGCCATTGGGGTGCGTTCGATCACCCGATCAGCTGTGTGCATGACTGCTTCGGGACCACGTTGGAAAACGTGAGCGTCATGCGCAAGGAACTCAACGATCAGTGGCACCGGTTCTATTCGGTGGACTACCTGACCCGGCACCAAGGGATGGTCGCTGCCCTGTTGGATAAGGAGGTCCCGGCGCCGCCGATCATCGGGACCCTGGACCGGAACAAGGTCGGCGAGAACCCACACCTTTTCTCGTAACTCACTGTTGACTGCGTTTGACAATCGCAGTATCATCAGACCAGCCGGCATTGCACTCGCTCCTGGAGAAGCAGGTGCATGTAAGACCGGCCCCTAATCACCCAATCTGTACCCCAACAACGTGGCTAAGCACCTCACCAACGTCGGCAAGTATGTGTTCGGCTCGATCGTCGAGCCACGGACCAACGCATTCGGCGTGTCCCAGTGGTCTGTCGGCCTGGTCCTGCAAGAAGCTGACGCCCAGCCACTGTTCGAGCTGATCGAGCAATACCTGGAGGAGAAGCGAGTCGGCAACGCCCGCTTTCCCAAGACCAACGACGGGTTGAAGATGCCCTTCTTCCCCAGCACCAAGCTCCTGCCTGATGGCACCAAGGAAGAAGTGCCCGGTGAGTTCCTGTTCAAGTTCGTCCGCAAGTTTGAGCGCAAGAACAAGAGCGGTGAACTCACCCGCAACACACCGCCTGCCATCTACGACAGCCTGGGCCGGGTGATCAACGGCAAGGTTGATCGCATCAGCAGTGGCAGCACCGGCAAGGCAGTGTTCGAGGTCTATGTGTACGACAACGCTGGTGTACGTGGTGTCACCTTCCAGTTACTCGGCTTCCAGATCGCTGAGCTGAAGGTCCAGGAGCTTGAGCTGCCTCCTATTGAGGGTGGTTTCGTCGCTGAGCAGACCGAGGACGACGACATCGCTGCTGTTCTGGCAGGTAACTGATGGACAGCGAAACCATCGCCGACCTGATCGCCGCGGCGGAGAACTTCTACTACGCCTGGGCCAACGAGACCGGCCTCAGCTACGACGACGATCCCATCCTCGATAAGAGCTGGGCCCTGGTTGAACGAGCCAAGCGGGAACTGGCAGGCAATGCTTGATCGGTACAACCGGCGCATCCGTAGCCAGAAGGACCGTGAGCACCGCTCAAACCTAGAGACCCAGGTAGAGCAGGCCCTGCGTGAGCAGGGTCTCTCCCCTGAGTACGAGACCGAGAAGTTCGGTTACGTCCTGCATCGGAAGTACACCCCTGACTTCCGGGTTGGGAACATCTACGTGGAGGTCAAGGGTTGGTGGCCATCGCCGGAGCGGACCAAGTTCCTGGCGGTGATCATGAACAACCCTGGGCTGCCCATCTTTGTTGCACTTCAACGTCCACACATGACGCTGAGCAAGCAAAGCAAGACCACGTATGCACAGTGGTGCACCAAGCATGGCATTGCCTGGTGCCCCATCCCCATCCCGCCTGACTTCATTGCCCAATGGATAGACGGAGCACGACCCACATTCCATGCCCCGGCCCGGAATGCGAAAGCTCAGACGGAGCCAGCGTCTACCCAGACGGTTCTGTTTACTGCTTCGTCTGTGAACAACGCTACACCGACACAGGAGAACCTTGGAAACGCATGAATGACACTGCCAAACGTTTACTTGGCACCCTCCCACGCAACGACAGCATCACCGCCAAGGTCAGCCTGCTCAAGGGAACAACCGGTGGGCTGCCTGCTCGCAAGATCTCCGACCGCACCTGCCGTCTCTACGACTACGAGCAATCGGCCTACAAGGGTGGCCAGGCGCAGGTCGCCAACTACCGCGATGAGAACGGACTGACTGTTGCCCAGCACATCCGCTACGGCGAGAAGCAGTTCGCCTGGCTGGGCCGGGAGAAGGGCCTGAAGATCCAGCTCTGGGGCCAGCACCTGGGCAGTGACGGCACCCTCATCCTCACCGAGGGAGAGGTGGATGCCATGTCCGTGTACGAGTGCTTCCACAAGTACCGCAACAACACCAAGTTCGTCGTTGCTTCTATCCCCGATGGTGCCGCGTCAGCCAAGAAATCCTGCACCGATCAACTCGGTTGGATCCTCGGCTTCAAGCGGGTCATCATCTTCATGGACACCGATGAGCCCGGTCGAAAGGCTGCTGCTGATCTGGCCGCACTTATTGGTCCTACTGCTGCTATCGCTGGAGGCTTCCCTTACAAGGACGCCAACGAAGCATGGATGGCAGACGACTTCAACTCCATCATCGAAGCCGTCAACAACGCCAGGCGTCAGCGGCCAGAGGCCATCGTTCATGCACCGGATCTCCTCGCCAAGATCCTGAAGCCTGAGCACCGCTTCGGCCTGCCCTATCCATGGCAGGGGTGGAACCGCATGACTGAGGGCATGAAGCCGGGACAGTTGGTCATGATCAGTGGCGGCACGGGCATCGGCAAGTCACTGTTCACCCGCAGCATCGCCCTGCACTTGTGCAAGGGCAGCCCAGATCAGGAGCCAGTCAAGGTGGCGTACATCGGACTGGAGGAGAGCTGCGAGACCAGCCTGGAGCGGATGCTGTCTGAAGAGCTGGGGTTCAACCCTGGCTTTCACCTGGATACAGCTGAAATGCGGGAGCGCCGTGATCCCGAGGAGATCAAGGCAGCACTGGGTCGATTCGCCGACAACCTCTACCTGTTGGACAAGTTCGGCAGCGATGACTTCGACTCATTTGTTGCCACCGTTAAACACTATGTCCTTGGCGAACAGTGCCAGGTTGTAGTGCTTGATCACTTCTCACTGTTGGCCGATGGCATTGCGCTTAATACTGATCAGCGGCGGGCTATTGATCGCTGCATCAAGGATCTCAAAACACTTTGCATCGAACTCAACTTCACGATGCTCGTCGTCTGCCACCTATCCAGGGGTGGTGGCATTGGTCCGTCGCATGAGGAAGGGGGTGAACCCACCCTGTCCGAACTACGAGGATCTCATTCCCTAGCACAAATCCCCGACTTCGTCATTATGTTGGTTCGCAATCCTCGGGCTGAGGATAAGGTTGAAGCCAACACAACTCATGCCTGGTTGAAGAAGAACCGTGTCAAGGGTGAGCTTGGTCTGATGTCCAAGCTTCACTACCTACCCAGCTGCAGGTTCCATGAAATCTAGACGCATCGACGAGATCCACGGCAACGGCCACAACCCTGCCAACCGTGGTCGCACCTACTCCGACAACCCACGTGACCCGCTATGGAAGATCAGTGTCAAGTTCCCAACGGCCAAGCCGATGATGGAAACGATCAAAGCCCCGACCAAGAAGGCAGCAGTGCTGTACGCGAAGACCAAGTACGGGGAGGAAGCGAGTATCGAGTTCCTTGGAAAGGCGGTTACGGCGGTCCGCTAGATGACAACGCCGAGTACAGGATCACCGGCAAGTTCCTGAACACCCTGTTCGACAGTTCTGTTCGCAACTTCAACGAGTCAACGACCGATGAAACAGCACCCTTCACCTACAGCCAAGCCTTCTGGAACGGATACGGATCAGCTGTCACCGGCATCCGCGACTCAGTCCGCTTCCATCCCGTTGATCGAACGGTGCAGTAGTGCTTACTGGTTTCCTGATTCTCGTTATAGCATCGCTGACCATGTGCGTATGGCAGCAGTTCTTTCTGTCATTGCGGATGAGATCGAAGCTTGGGCACCTGCTAAAGAGCAGGCCCGCATCTGTCACCTACAGGTCATGGAGATCGCAGCCCGACTTCGTGAGCTTGGACGTGTCTGAACACCACTGGATCAGCGACACCGTTGCCGCTCAACGCATCGTCCGCACTGGCATGAACAATTTGTACGTCGGCTCAGTAGCCGGCACTAGCTCCACCTTCTACACCCTGCACGACATGAGCCAATGGTTCGTTGAGGCAGGCGTTGACCTAGACGATCCGGTCTGGGACTACCTCGAAACCCTTGCCCAAGAAGAGATCACCAACAACTGATGTTGAACAAGCTTGGCCCTAGTTGCCCCAACTGTGGGGCGTGGTTCACCTCGGTGATCCTCACCAAGAACGCAACAAGCGGTGAGCGGGTACGCCGCCGCCACTGCAAACACTGTGACCACCGCTTCTACACCGAACAGAACCAGGAGCGGGTGCTGGAGCCATGGCAGGTGGCCTGGCCCGGCAACAAGCCAGAGGTTCTGAGGAGGACCTGATGCACATCCGTCGCAAGGGCAACGACACCAAGACCAGCAAGGCAGTGCAGGAGATCAAGGATGGAATGCACTGCCGGATGGTCTCACCTGATCACCCGGCATGGGGCCTGACCCGTAGCACCATCGGAGAGGCAGCTGTCACTGTTGATGGCCGGCTACGGGTGATGGCAGAGACCAGCTTCTGGAGCTGGTGTCATATCCCCAGCCAGACCTGCCATAGCTGTGTGCATTGGGAGGAATCCCGTTGCACCTTGGGCATTCCTGAGGCCGTCAAGGACGGTCCCAAGTGCGCCCGCCTCTGTCCCACCTTCAACCCAGGAGAACAATGACCAGCATCAAGGAAGACCAGGACCGCCAGGCCAAGCTCGAAGAGCTGTACGAAAAGGATGGACGGCATGACCCGGCCCATCCGATGCACTGCCTGTACACCGGGCTGTGGGAACAGGCGCAACAGGAGCAGGCATGAGGATCCTGCTTGACGCTGACATGCTCCTGTTCAAGGCGGCTGCCGCCACGGAGGTAGAGATCCAGCTGGACGATGACGTGTGGACCAGGCACAGCGAGCTGCCAGCAGCACGTGAGATGTACTGGGATCAGGTGCGGCTGTGGTGTGACCAGTTCTGCTGCAGCTTTAATGACGTGTGGCACTGCTTCACGGACCGGAGCGCCTTCCGCCGTGATCTGTACCCGGAGTACAAACACAACCGGAAGGGGAAGCCCAAGCCGATTGGGTTCAAGCAGCTGAGGAATGAGCTGCTGTCGGAGAGCACGGCGTTCATGTTCCACCAGATCGAGGCGGATGACCTGATCGGGATCTTCGCCACCATGCCGGAGGCAGAGGATGATCCGGTCGTTGTTGCATCAGGCGACAAGGACATGTTGCAAGTCCCAGGACTGCACGTATGGTTGGACCAGGAAGTTACAGAGCAAACACGCGAAGCAGCTGAGCGATTCACTTATGAGCAATACCTTACGGGTGATGCGACCGATGGCGTACCCGGATGCCCAGGCGTTGGTGCCGTCACCGCAAAGAGAATCGTCGATGAGTTCGACATCAGCCGACCTGTGGATTGTTGGGAAGAGGTTGTTCGGACGTATGAAAAGAAAGGGAAAGTGGTCAAGCCATCCGACTTCGCCACGCAACAGGCACGACTAGTGCGCATCCTGCGTCATGGTGAATACGATTTCTCATCCCACACTGTCAAGCCATGGAATCCCCCGACGCACTGAAGCGCATCATTGCCCAGTCTCTGACTGACGAAGCATTGACTGCGTTAGATCAACTGTTTCCTGAACGTACACCTGAACTCACTGACTCGATTGATCAGGTTCGGTACGCTTCAGGTCAGAGATCTGTCATTCGTTTCCTGAGGGGGCTCACTGATGGCTAAGAAAGATAAGCAGCCCAATGATCGTGGCCCAGCGGGTAACACCGCTTCCAAAACAACCACCATGTCTGCGGCTGCAGCGGACAAGGCCCGCTCCAATTCCAACAGCGGGTCCCTCGGCTCAGCCGTCCGTGACGCTGGCCCCAACGTTTCCCGGAAAGAAGCCGAAAGGATTGCCGAAAGCACTGGCAAGTCCGTTGCTCGGGTCATGGCCAAGGCGCTGGACAAAGGCGCCACCCTCGGTGCTGCACTGGTCAACCAGTACAACAAAGGCAACCTTGGTCCCAACGGCAACAACCTCCGTGAGGTCATGCCTGGCTACTCGGTTGCCCTTGGCCAGGGGCCTGGCACCACCCGAGCACTGGAGGCCCTGACCCCACTGCAGAACCTGCAGCTCGGCAAGAACACGGTGTACGCCGGGTCCAGCCAGTACAACGTCCCTGGTACTCAGAGCAAAACAGCAGACGGTACCCGCACCTCCACCTCTGGTTACACCACCTACAACCCCATCGTCCTGCCGCGTGGCGCCACTGCTGCCGGAGCAGGTGGGAACGGTGGTGGCAACGGTCGTAACGGCAACGGGGACGGCAACACCCCGAACGACGGCACCATTGATTCCATCAAGGCTCTCTATGAGCAGCAGATGGCTGACGCCAGGGCCGAGAGGGAGCAGTACCAGAACCAGGTTGCGGAACAGATCAACACGATGCAGCTGGACTTCGGCAACCAGATTGCTGACATCCAATCTGCTGCTGATGCACGGGTCTCTGAACTCAGTGACCTGATGATGTTCCAACAACAGCAGTCCCAGTCCACTCAGGGTCTGCTGCAACAGCAGGCCATGGCGGCTGAACGTGCCTACGCAGAGCAGGCCCGTGTTGCCTCTGCACTTGGTACCGCCTACATCCCTGACATCGAACAGTCCGCTGCCACCGTTTCCCTCGGTGATCAACGCACCTCTCAGTCAGACAAGCGGCAGAACACCCTCAGTGATCTGGCCATCGTCTCTGGCCTTGGCACCAACTCCAATCCCCTCGCTGGTCTCCAGCTCGCCTGATGAACGACACCGCTCAATCCCGCTGGCGTGACCTGGAACTGTTTCGCAGCCAGTACCTACGCCGTGCCATCGACTGCTCGGCACTCACTGTCCCAACCCTGATCCCTGAGTCGGATCAGAACTACGGCTGGACTGGCCAGCAGTTCAACAAGCTGCCATCCCTCTACCAAGGTGCTGGTGCCAGGGGCGTGAGCAATCTCAGCGCCAAGCTACTCCTTGCTCTCTATCCCCCCAGCCAACCGTTCTTCCGGTTAGTGATGGACCGTGGCCAGCTGGAGGAATACATCGGTCAGAGCGGTGCTGATCCCAACCAGTTGATGAGTGAGCTGGACATTGCGCTGGCCTCCATGGAGCGGCAGATCCTGCAGCGCATGGACCAGCTGCAATCACGGCCAGCGTTGTTTGAAGCGATCAAGCACCTGATCGTTGGTGGCAACGCCCTGCTGTACGTCGGCGCTGACACCATCCGGATGTATGGACTGCGCAGCTTCTGCATTGACCGTGACCCGGACGGCAACGTCACTGAGATGGTGATCCGTGAGCTGGTGTCACCCCGTCACCTACCTCCTGGCGCTGATCACCAGGACGATGAGGATGACAAGGATGCCGAGGAGCTGTACACCCACGTGAGCATCGATCCCCAGGGTGGTGATCGTGCAGTGGAGTGGTACCAGGAGTACGACGGCAAACGGATCCCTGGTACAGCTGGCTTCAGCAAACTGGAGACCAGCCCCTGGGTGCCCCTGCGCCTGAACCGGATCGCAGGTGAAAGCTATGGCCGTGGCCTGGTGGAGGAAGTGCTCGGTGACCTGCAAAGCCTGGAGTCACTGAGCAAGGCCATCGTTGAGGGCAGCTTGATTGCCGCCAAGGCTATTGGCCTGGTCAATCCCAACGGCACCACCCGTGCTGATGTATTGGCCCGTGCTGAGAACGGGGCCATCGTGGCGGGCAACGCAGCTGACGTTGAGTTCCTGCAGGTACAGAAGGCCAACGACTTTGCGACAGCGTTGCAGACCATGCAGCTGATCGAGCGCCGTCTGAACTTCACGTTCCTGTCCAACGAGGCAATGCAACGTGACGCGGAGCGGGTGACTGCAGCCGAGATCAGGTTGATGGCTGAGATGTTGGAGGCTGGACTTGGTGGGGTGTACAGCCTGTTGAGCGCTGAGCTACAGATCCCCCTGATCCGGAGGGTGATGCACCTGATGGAGCGCGGTGGTGAGCTGCCTCCTGTACCCAAGGGGTTGGTTGAACCTCAGGTGACCACAGGCCTGGAAGCCATTGGCCGCGGCAATGACAAGCAACGACTGACTGATTTCCTGCAGGTGGTGGCAGCGAGCATTGGACCAGAGCAGTTCCTGCAGTACATCAACCCGAGCGAGTTGATCCGCCGGTACGCAGCGTCGGACGGCATTGACATTGCGGGATTGGTGAAATCCGAACAAGATATGCAGTCTGAAATGGCACAGCAACAGCAGGTACAGTTAGCCCAGCAAGTCACACAGGGGGCTATCGACAATGGACTCACCACGCCGCAGCCGCAGCCAGCTGCCGCCCCTCCAACAGGAGGAGCAGGCCCAGTCCCAGGTCCAGCCCCAGCACAAGCAGGCGTCTGAGTTACCGCCTGGTACCCGTGCCCTTCCCTACCCCAGTGGTGAAGGGCACATGATCATTCAGGACGGTTTCAATCATGCCTGAGATTCAGACCGGGATGGACAGCAGCCCCGCTGAAGTTTCAGCTGTTGCTGAAGAGGCGGGCAAGGTTGAAGCAGCACGTGCTGAGCTGTACGACGAGGCAACAGGTGCTTCCCAGGATGAGCTGATCCTTGGGAAGTACCAGTCTGTTGATGACTTGGCCTCGGCGTTCAAGAGCCTGCAGGCTGAGTACAGCCGGTTAAAGGGTGGCGCCCCCCAACAGGAGGAGCAGCCTGCAGCTGAGCCTGAACAGGACAGTGATGACGAGGATGAGGAGCAGCCTCAGTCCCGGATCAGCACTGAGCAGGCACAGCAGATCCGTGAACGGGTCATGCAACAGGCTGGTGGTGAGCAGCAGTACCAGCGGATCGCTGGCTGGGCATCACAGAACCTGCCTGAAGAAAGGTTGACTGCATTCAATAGCGCACTCAACAGTGGCGATGAGGGTGCAATCCTCAATCAACTGAAGGGGTTGCAGTACGACTTCATGATGACCAACGGGTATGAACCCAAGCTGTCAGGTGGTCGTGCTCCATCGTCTGAGATCAAGGGTTTCAGCAGTGAAGCTCAGGTGGTTGAAGCGATGAATGACCCCCGCTACAGCGGGAACAACCCAGACCCGTCTTACATCCGTGAGGTGGAAAGGCGGCTTGCTGTTAGCAACGTCTTCCAGGAACGTTGACATTGGTGTAGAACTATGGGCAGATCTAACATCACGGTTCTGCCCTAGGCCCGGTACGCCGATACCCCAGGAGCAAGGAGTGAGAGGCGTGACGCCTCACCGTTGATCACCTGTAAACCCTGATCATGGAGACCGACGGTGGCTGCACCTGACGTGACCCTGTCCAGGCCCGGTGTAATTAACAACGACTCGGGCACCTGGGCAAAAGACAACGCACTGTTCCTCAAGGTCTTTTCCGGGGAGGTGCTTCAAGCCTTCAAGCGGAACTGCATCTTCTCTGGCTTTGTTCAAGAGCGCACTATCCAAAATGGAAAGTCTGCTCAATTCCCCGTGACTGGGCGCTTCAGCGCTAAATATCACACTCCGGGGAAAATGATTGAGGGCCAAGGCAACATGGCCCAGAACGAAGTCGTCATCAAAATCGACGATCTGCTCATTGCAGATGCGGCGCTTTACGATCTCGATGAAGCCAAGAATCACTACGACATTCGTAGTATTTACTCCAAGGAATTGGGGCAGGCCCTGGCTCGTGAGTTCGACAAGCGCATTGCGCGTGTCCTGACTCTCGGCGCCCGCACTAGCACCAGTGACCTGACGGCCAACCTGCCTGCAGGCCTGAGCCCCGACGATCCCTACCGCGTTGGTACCCGGATCGACATCAACAAGGCCACCCCGACTCCTGACGATCTGGTTGCCAGCGTCTTCGCTGCTGCCCAGGCGTTGGACGAGAAGGACATCCCCGCTGATGGCCGTGTCCTGGTGTGCAGCCCGGAGGTGTTCTACACGCTGGTCCAGTCCACGCGTGCCGTGAACTTTGACTTCAACCAGCAGGGTGCCAACGGCTCCTACAAGGAAGGTCAAATCTCCAAGCTGGCTGGCTTCAACATCTACAGCAGCAACCACATCAAGCAAGGCAATGTCACCGCCAAGGCTGGTGAACAGGGCTACACCTTTGGTGGCGCTGACACTGTTCTGTCCTCTGTGGACATGAGCAAGACCAAGATGCTGGCCTTCCAGAAGGGTGCTGCTGGTGTGCTGAAGCTGCGTGATCTGTCTATGCAGATGACCGGCAATGACTACAACGTGATGTACCAAAGTACACTTATGGTGGCCAGATACGCGTGTGGTTTTGGTATACTTAGGCCCGAATGCTGTGTGGAGATTCATAACGGCTAGGCCTGATTAGGCCTGCTAAGTGACTCTAACCCCACATCTGCTCACGTAGAACCTGGACCCAATACTGCGCTTCCTCTTCGGTGGCGCAGTTTTTTTGTGCCAGCTTCCCCTTCCACTGAACCCGGACCTTGAACCGCTGGCTGGCCTCGTTCCAGTGGTAGCCCTTCTTTCCCCAAGGACGCCTGTCGTGGTGGTCCTTGTTGGAGTTGTTCTCCCCACTGGTCACCTCCCGCAGGTTCCAGGTCCGGTTGTCGTGCTTGTCCCGGTTGATGTGGTCGAGGAACTCGGCAGGCTCGCTGCCGTGGATCCACTTCCAGATGACACGGTGCGCCTGGTACCCAACGCCATCAACCGTGACGCCTCGGTACAGGCGCTTGGTGGTCGGGGCTACGGGGCGTCCACGCTTGACGCGGAGCACCAACTCCCCAGTCAGGGGCTTGTAGTCGTACAGCTCCCAGAGTCGCTCGACAGAGGGAAGGGGCTTACGCTTTGGCATCGGCCTGGGTCTGCAGGTTGATCACGCTGCGGGTGTTCCACCACGCCGCAGCACCCCATGATCTAGTGGGGACAGTCGAACGCTGTCAAGATGACGAGCAGAGCCGCTCTCACCTGATGGCCATCACTATCACCACGATCAACCCACCCAAGGTCAAAGGGCCTATCCCTTGGGACTGGCAGGCTGCACAGGCTGCTGACCCCATGGCCCAGGTTCCCCTAGTCACCCTGGCCGCTGGTCTCAAGACCGGGACGGTAGGCGTAGCTGGCACACCCAGCCCTGCTCCCACCTACACCGTGACAGGGGTGAAGGGACTGATCGGCCCTGGCGGTGCTGCCGCTAACGGCGACCTGACCAAGACCGGTCCCGCTGCTGCTCCTGCTTCTGGTGGCGGTACTCATCCATGACGGAACTAGAGGCGATCAACACGCTGCTTGGCGTCATCGGTGAAGCGCCGATTGATCGCCTCAGTGACATCACGGTCAACGAGATCACCGACAGTGCCCTGGCTCGCCGCACCTTGCATGAGGTGAGCCGGGACGTACAGGCCGAGGGCTGGAGCTGGAACACCGACCGCAACGTGGAGTTGCAGAAGGACACCACTGACCAGTTCCCGATCAGTGACGACGCACTGGCGGTGATCTTCTCCCCGAACCGGTACCCCGATATGGAGTACGTGGCACGGGGGGACAGGGTGTATCACCGGTTCAAGCGGGTGTTCGACTTTGGCGTGAACATGACAGGTCCACTCATCGTGGATCGCATTGTCATGCGGCTGCCGTGGGACCACCTGCCTCACGCTGCACAGCAGTACGTCACCATCCGTGCTGCCCGTATCTACAGCGATAGGTACGTCAACTCCAACATCATCTACACCTATACGGCACAGGATGAGGAGTACGCCCGCGCCATGTTGATCCGTGACGAGGAACGTCACATGAACAACAACCTGCTCTGGGGTAATGACCGGGGTATGGGTAGTGGACTTGGCTACATCCCAGCAGAAGGCACCCGTTTCCGGACACACTGATGCGCAGCAAATCCAACCTGACCCGCCAGATCAGCAAGCCACCTGGCGGCCCTGTTGAAGGGAAGATCGACACGCTCATCCAAGGCGTGTCACAACAACCCAAGCACCTGCGGGTGGTGGGTCAGGGGGAGGAGCAGCTCAACGGCTGGAGCAGTCCCATTGAAGGGCTGTGCAAACGCAACCCGTTACGGCTGGTGGGCAAGATCCTGCCTACCCCCGTGACGGACTTCTACCTGGAGATGATGCCCGTCATCTCGGGTGAGCGGTACAGCGTGATGGTCTACCCGGAGGGTGGCCAGACCAAGCTGCTGATCACGTTGAACGGGGCGCCAGCACAGGTTGATGTCCACGGCACAGGCCTGACGCCAACCCCGGCCCTGTCGATGGACCCGGCATTCCAGATCGCAGGGACTGGTGTGACCGGCAGCACCACCAGCTACCTGTACAACGCAGCTGGCAACTACCAGCAGAAGTACGTCCTGATCAACAACGGTCCACTGGGCCTGCTGTTGAACCGGGAGAAGGTGGTGGCCATGTCCACTGCCACGACAGCTGCAGCAAAGAAGGAAGGACTGATCTTTGTGCAGGCTGTGGCGTATGAGGTGAGCTACAAGCTGACCCTCAACGGGACGGTGGTTGGCACGTACACCACACCCAAGGCCAGCGATACCAACAACCAGCTGAGCACGTCCACAGTGGCGGCTGAGCTGGCCAAGTTCGTCACGGCCACCACCGGCTTCTCAGCCACGGTGGATCGTCACGTGGTCTGGGTGAAGAAGACTGATGGCACTGACTTCACCATCAGTGTCGACGATGGCCGGGGCAACAGCTTTGCCCGCGTGGTGAAGGGCAGTGTGACCAGCCTGGCTGAGCTGCCAGTGGTTGCACCCAACGGGTTCATCGTCAACGTCAGCTCAGACCCCAGCCAAACCACAGACGACCGGTACCTGAAGTTCACCACGACAGATGGTGGGGCCATGGGCAATGGCAGCTGGGCTGAGACAGCCAAGCCAGGGATGGTCTATCAGATCGACCCGGACACGATGCCGTTGGTGATCTACCGGAAGGCACCGGGCGTGATCTTTGCTGGTCCTGCCGATGGGACAACCCAGACGTTGACCGTTGGTGGGACGACCCACAGCTACACGTTCCCGAAGTGGGGTGACCGTTCAGCTGGCGATGAAGTCACGGTGCCGGACCCTGCCTTTATCGGGAAGACAATCCGTGATCACGTGCTGTTCCGTGGCCGGTACGTGATGGCCGCTGGCCAGAGCGTGGTGTTCAGTGAGACCGATCAGATCTTCAACTTCTTCCAGGACACAAGCGTTGCGCTGACAGCAAAGGACGGGTTCAGCGTCCTGGCCGTGAGCGAGGTGAGCAGTGAGTTGAACTGGCTGCTGCCGGTGGATGAGAACCTGCTGGTGTTCAGCCAGTATTCCCAGTTCCGGGTGTCACCAGCTGACGCTGACGTGTTGACGCCAACGACGGCAATGATCCTGCGGTTGAGCAACCTGCAGATGAACCCGTACATCCGGCCCAAGCTGGCTGGACCACAGGTTCTGTTTGGTACCAATGAGTTTGGGTATAGCCACTTCCGTGAGTACAGCTTCTATGACACACCGCAACGTCGGTCAGGGCTGAATCTGGGTGGCAGCAACGATGTCTGCCTCAACATCCCGAAGTACATCGAAGGGCTGGTGACGCACTGGGATGTGGGGGAGACGGTTGACTTCGCAGCCTGCTCAACGCCAACTGATCGCAAGACGTTGTATGTGTACAAGTACCTATTCCAGTCTGGTGGCAGCGGGCTGACCAAGGCTCAGTCCAGCTGGAGCAAGTACCAGTTCGGCGGTGATGTCCGGTGGATCAAGTTCATGGATAACGAGCTGTGGTTGATCTTGACCTACCCGGACGGGACCTACACCGCTCACATCACGTCAGATGAACTGGAGCTGCCAGACAGTATTCAGCCCCACCTGGACCGGCTGCTGCTGTACCCGGAGTGCAACCAGGACCCGCAGACCAGCAACAACGTGACGGCCACCTATGACCCGGACACCCTGCTGACCACGTTCACCTTGCCGTATCAGGTAGCAGGTACAGCCAGGGCAGTGGTGCGGTACACCAACGCCACCAAGGAAGGGCTGCTGCTGGGCAGTGCCACCGGTGGGAACCAGATCGTGTGTGAAGTGCGGGGTGACTGGCGGAACGAGAAGATCGCCTTTGGCGAGGACTACCAGTTCCGGTACGAGTTCACCACCCCATACGTGGAGAGCAGGGACCAGGCCCGTAGCCGGATCATCGGGAAGCTAGATGGCCGTACCCAGCTGTTGACCTTCAGCACATTCCACCACAATGCAGGACGCTATGACATACGAGTGCAACGACAGAGCCGTCAGCTTGACAGTGTGCATAAGTTCCGCGGTCGTCATCTCAGCGTGATGAACAACAGGCTGAGCACTGAGACCAGCCATGTTGAGACGGGCCACTTCAAGGTTCCCGTCTATTGTCAGAACACAGCCTGTCGCATATTCGTGGAATCAACGAGCTGGTTACCACTGACAATTACCGGAGCCATGTGGGAAGGTTCCTATTCCAACCGTTCAAAGGGAGGCTGAGTCATGCCGTTCTGGGCAGCAGCAGGAGCAATCCTTGGCCTTGGCTCCAGCATCATGGGCGGGATGCAGCAACAGAGTGCTGCGCGACAGGCGAACGAACTAGCAGAGGAACAGGCCAAGGCTCAGTTCGCTCGTGCGAAGAAGGAATACCGGATCGACTGGTGGCAGCAGAAGTCGAACTGGCTATGGCAGACCGCTCAGGTTGAGGCTCAGCGTTTTGCCGAACGGCAGAAGGAGTCTGACTACAACTGGCGGTCCCAGAAGCTGATCGAGTCCGCCATGGAAAACCTGGCGGTGAACACGGCAGCAATCCAGGACAAGTTCATCACCGAGGAAAAGCTACGCGCCACCCAAGTTGGGATGGAGTACGGCTACAAAATGGACCAGCTGGCGGCTACAGCTGGTGAGACGGTCCGCCAGTACATGGCTGGCATCCGGGATAACGCGCTGCAGTCGATGCAGCTGGTCAACCAGACCGAGCGTGAGGGCCAGGAGCTGGTGAGTTCCATGGTGTTTGAGCAGCAGAAGGACCACCTGCAGTGGGAGATGGGTCAGATCGCTGCTGTGATCGACGGTGCTCAGGTGGCGGCTACGGCTAGCGCCCGTTCAGGCGGCAGTGCCAGTGCTGACCGGTTGGCCATGAACGTGGCACAGAAGCTGGGCCAGACCTGGGGCCAGATGCAGCTGCAGTCCCAGAGCAGGAGTGCCCGACTGGGGTTGATGAACACGGCGATGCGCGGTGAGACCGCGACACAGATGGGGCGGATGGCCCTGCAGATGCAGGACCAGGCCGAGAAGATCAAGTACACCAACAGTCGGTACGCCGCTGATACGGCGTTCGAGACTGGGGTGTTCAGGGACCTGACCATCCCAAGCTTCACGCTGGCTGGTCGCCAGGGTGCTCGTGAGATGAGGTCGCTACAGATCCAGACGCAGAGCGTGATCGACGAGGCATCAATGCCCTACCGGAAGTCGATCATCTTTGATCCGATCAAGCCGATCAAGGGACTGAAGCCTGAGTACATGGCACCAACCAAGGTGTATGAACCGAGCACTGGGGGGATCATCGGTAACTCGATCCTGAGCGGGGTACAGGGTGCAATCAGCATGGGCACCTACACCAGCCCAACGACTGGTGAGATGAAGTGGCGGTAGTATTGTTGACACTGATCAACAATGCTGACCCATGGCTGCACTGAAGGGACAGGAGCTGCTGCGCTACCTGGATGAGAACCAAGGCAAGGACCGTGACAAGGTGATCGAAGGCGCCGGTTACGTCATCCGGCGCAGCGGTCGCCTCAGCCTGCAACGCACCAAGTTCTTCGAGGCACTGGCTGCTGCCAATGGCCATGAGCTTGGCCCTGTCATCAGCGACCGTCCTGACGGCTTTGGCAAGGAAGCCACCTACAAGTTGAAGGTGGGTCCCAAGGGCCTGGTACCCGTGAGCCGTGCCTACACAGACCAGTGCGGCATGAAGCCTGGCACCTACGTCACTGTGATCATTGAGGATGGCAGCATCATCCTTGAACCGGAACAGCCTGCACCTGCAGTGTGCACACCCCCCATTGCACAGCTGGCAAGCGTTGCCTAGTGTCAACAAGCGAAGAGACTCGTGGGGGCTTCGGCCCCTTTTTTATTGGATGACCATGGCCGACCTCCAATTCACGCCTGAACGCTGGCGCCAGGTACTCGACGCCTGGAAGGGCGAACCCCAACAGGTGGCTGGCATGGAGGAGTTACGGCAAGCGATTTGTCAGGCAGACCCTGGGCTGTTGACTGAGAGCGCATCGTGGTTGGCCAACTTCCACAAGGCCCAGCCTGCACCTGCCGTGATCAAGGTGCCGTACTTCTGCCAGCTGCAGATGGACGACGGCCAAGGCTGGCGTGATTGCTTCTCGGCAACGGCAGCCATGATCGCCGCCTGGAAGGGCAAGGTCCCACCCAATACCACCGGTGAGAACGCTTACAACCATCGCCGTCAACAGCATGGCGACAGCACCGTGGCGGCATCGCAGGTCGCTGCCCTCTCAGAGTTGGGCCTTCAGGCGCACTACGGCACGAACGGGACAAAGGAGATGCTGATCGGTCTTCTCGACCAGGGCATCCCTGTCGGCATGGGTGTCCTGCACCACGGCCAGGTGAGCAGCCCTTCCGGTGGCGGCCACTGGATCCTGGCTGTTGGGCATGACAGCACGGGGATCTTCGCCAACGATCCATATGGAGAGCTTGGGCTTGCCACTGGCCAGTGGGAACAGGTCGGCAAGGGTGGCGACCACGTGCATTACAGCTTCAAAAACCTGATGCCTCGCTGGGAGGTGGCAGGCGGGGATGGCTACTACCTGTGGGCACAGTGATGACTGAGCAGTGGCGCCCCGTAATGGGCTACGAGGGGCTGTACGAGGTCAGTTCGCTGGGCAATGTCCGAGCGAGGGATCGGGTGATCCGCCGTGGGTCACAGAGCTGGACAGTTCCAGCTGGGCCAAGGAAGGCCACCGTCAACGGCGTTGGCTATGCCGTGTGCAACCTGCGGAAGGACGGCAAGCCCCGGACTGAGGCGGTGCATGTCCTGGTGGCCGAAGCGTTTCTTGGGCCAAGGCCGACCTGGGCGACTCAGGTCAACCATATGGACAGGGACCGAGCCAACAATGCAGCCGCCAACCTTGAGTGGTCGCACTCCAGTCACAACATCCGCCATGCTTTCGCCAAGTATTTCTATGAAGGCAGAATGCGAAGCTGCGCTGAACTGGCTGAGCTGTCTGGCTTGAACTGCCAAACGCTGTACATGCGCCTGAACAAGTCTGGCTGGTCCGTCGAGCGAGCCATTTCAACACCTGTAAGGGGCGCCGCATGAAACGCGAATCCTTCACCGCTGGTGGCATCAGGATCGAAACCTGGACCGACTACAACGGGCGTCACTTCACCGCGTGGAAACCCCATGTGAGCGTCTACTGCCAGACCCGGAAGGATCTCCTGCGGTTCGCTGCATGGCCTACCAAGACCCCCACAGGGGACTCACTCAGGTCCTGGCTGGATTCCCTGCAGGCTGCTGATGAAGCCCGTCACGGCCCCGTCAGCGAGCCCCTGGGGGATGCCAACGTGGAGGGCAGCTTCGACCCCCTGGCCCATGACGTGGATAACGACAACACCAAGATGATCACCTAGGGGTTGGGTGGATGTGGGGCGAACTGCACCAGCATTGCCAGGATCACCTCTAACCACTTCTGGTTATTCGTCTCCACCCGCTGCCTCACCTCAGGGCAGACATCGGTGAACTTCACTGGTGCCTTGACCGTGCCCTCCTTGCGTAGGGTTTCCATCTCCCCGTAGAGAGCCTTCTCGCAGAACAGAAGACTCTCCCGGTTGTTCAACACACTCCCAATCAACAGCACTGCCAACAGGCCCAGGAGCACGTTGGTCTGGCTGATGCCGGGGAGTCTCATCAGTTGATCTTGATGAAGGTGTTCACAGCGACGTGAACAGGAGCCGTTTGAATGTCACCACCGCCAATGGTGTGGGTGTGAGCGCCAGCAGTAGAGGTGCTCAGC
>Ga0315899_10002300_pt1 | contig 21212 bp, 20 predicted proteins | sample LakEriMetagenome_2_FD_203518 | JGI IMG/M metagenome (GOLD analysis project Ga0315899, IMG submission 203518) | Freshwater fungal communities from buoy surface, Lake Erie, Ohio, United States - Buoy 4 MA112 | ecosystem: Environmental > Aquatic > Freshwater > Lake | place: USA: Lake Erie, Ohio... | reverse complement strand
ACAGTCCCAGTGCGACCGGATCGATCGGCGTGATGTTGTTGATATTCCAATGCGTCCGCTCGCGGATCGCCTGAATGGTCGGCTTGGTCGTGCCGACCAGCTTGCCGACAGCACCGTCCGACAATTCGGGGTGGAACTTGACGAGCCACAGAATCGCGGCCGGGCGGTCCTGGCGCTTGGACAAGGGCGTGTAGCGCGGGCCACGACGCTTTTCCTCGCCCACGGCGGCGGCGTTGAACTTGAGCTTCAGCTTGTAAAGCGGGTCTTTTTCGCCGCGTTCGATCTCGATGGCATCCAACTGGTTGTTGCCCACCGGGTCAAAGCCTTTGACCCCAGTTGCCACATCACCATCGGCAATGCCTTGAACTTCCAATTCATGCAGCCCGCAGAAATCTGCAACCTGCTTGAAGGTCAGCGTGGTGTTGTCCACCAGCCAAACCGCCGTGGCCTTGGCCATCAAAGGTTTCGACATCGGTCCATCCTCTTCGCTTTCGCCCACACGTTCTGGGGCCTTTACAAATCTTTCCCGTGCCGGGAAAACGGCTGCAGCCGGGGCTGCGATCTTCTCGTTTTCGGGAAAGTCTGGCAGGCGTATAGGTGGTTTTTGGGTAAAGGAAAAGGGAAAATGCGTAACCTTGTGCTGGCCGCCGCCCTTGCCCTTGCACCCCCCGCCCATGCCGACGGCGAGATGGCCGGGGATTTCGATTACTACGTTCTGGCGCTGTCGTGGTCGGCCAATTGGTGCGCCCGCGAAGGCGACGGGCGCGAGGATCCGCAATGCGACGCAGGGCGTGGGGTGACATGGGTCGCCCATGGTCTTTGGCCGCAATACGAACGCGGCTGGCCCGCCTTTTGTCGAACCACCGAACGTGATCCCTCGCGCAGTCAGACCACCGCTGTGGCGGATGTGTTCGGCGGTACAGGATCGGCGTTTTACCAGTGGAAAAAGCATGGCCGCTGCGCGGGCCTGTCGGCTGAGGACTATTTCGACACTGCCCGCGCAGCCTTTGACAGCATCACCTTGCCCCCGGTCTTTGCCGGGTTGCGCAAGGATGTGCGACTGCCCGCCTCGGTCGTGGAAGACGCGTTTCTTGAGGCCAACCCAGGCCTTGCGCGCGATCAGATCACCATCACCTGCGCGGATGGAATGATCCAAGAGGCCCGCATCTGCCTGACCAAGGACCTGACGCTGCGCCGCTGTGGTGACGATGTGATCCGCGATTGCCGGATGAAAGATGCGGTGATGGAGGCGGTGCGCTGAATGCTTTGGCGCGTCACTTGTATTCAATCAACCCGCGCCGCTGCCCGCGCAACCGGCTTGCGTAATACCCCAAGGCCCCCCGCGCCTCAGCGAACTTGCCGATCACGCTGAAGAGGCCCCAAGCCCAGCCGCCGCGCCGGGCCAGCCGCACCACCTGCGCCGGATAGGCCAGCGCCAGAAACCAACCCGCCGGATGCCAAAGCCCTGCGATCAGCACCACAAGTGGCAGACCCGCCCCCCAGATCAAGGCCCGTCGCGTCTCGGCGCCCCAATGGTCAAGCCCGTGCCGCGCGGCGCCTTCGGCAAACGCATGCCCCGCCCGCACCGAGCGCCGCCACCATTGGCCAAAGCGCGTTAGCGCCGCATCATGCAGCGTCATTTCCGCATCGATCCGCCAAACCTCGCCGCCACTGGCGCGCAGGCGCAGACAAAGATCCGGCTCCTCGCCTGCGATCAGGCCCGCCTCATAGCCGCCCACCGCCTGCACCGCGTTATACCGCATCAGCGCATCCCCGCCGCAGGCGCGGGCTAGGCCAATGGGTGTATCCCATTCCCGGTCGGCCAAAGCGTTATAGACCGAAGCCTTCGGAAACCGCTCGCGCCGTCGCCCGCAGACCACCACGGCGGCCGGATGCGCGGCAAAGGCGGACAGGGCGGCATCGATCCAACCGGGTTGCACCTCGCAATCGCCGTCGACCATCTGGACGAAGTCGGGTGGATCATCGGCCAGATGCTCCAGCCCCGCATTGCGCGCCCGCGCGGCGGTAAAGGGCAGGGCCATATCCAGCGCCACCACCTCCGCCCCGGCGGCCGTGGCGAGTTCAACCGATCCATCGTTTGAGCCAGAATCGACATAGACCAGCCGCCGCACCCGGCCCTGCAGCGACGCAAGGCAAGCCACCAGCCGCGCGCCTTCGTTGCGGCCAATGACCACAGCATCCACTGTGGCCTGCGTCTCTTTGTCTGCGATATCTTCTGTCATCATCCCCTGTCCAACCGCTCCAGTCCCCCGGCTTTGCCATGTTTGCCCCAACTTCGCCACACTTTGCTTTTTTCCGCCACATCTGTTAAACCATCCGGGCAGGGCGGGGGCCCGGGCGATTCCGATCAGGGCAAGGCGCAGGATCTGCGGCTGCGATGAGAGGGGCCGAACGGGCAAAAGCTCCGCCGCAAGGTGGGTCCAAATGTGACAAAGTGTGTGCATGACATGCCGCACAATGAATGGAGCCGGGCCTAAGATGTCCAGACACGAGATCTTGATGCAGCGTCCCGTTTGGCGGGAAAACATGGAGTTTTCGGCCATGTCCGAAGACAAATCCCACGATCGTCCGCCTCAGCGGGGCCCGGTTGCATCGCTGTTTCGGCCCGGCCAGATCGTTTCGGCACCCGCCATGACGCTTGATCTTGTGAAGGGGCGCGAGATCTTTACGGCGCCGCTGGCCCCCCTGCGGGTCAACCCGGCCAAGGTCTGGGAATCGCTCTCGGCGGTGCAGTTGTCGGTGGAAAAGCTGCAGGGAAACAATCTGTTTCCATTGCCGTCAAACCAGCCCGCCGCTCTTGCGGTGGACCAGTTGCGCTCGAAGATTTTGCATGGTCTTGCCACAAAAGGGTGGAAGCGGATCGCAGTGACCTCGCCCACCCATGACTGCGGCAAAAGTTTTGTCGCCACCAATCTGGCGCTGTCATTGGCGCGTCGTCCGGCCAGCCGCACGGCCCTGATCGATCTCGATCTGCGTCGGCCTCAGTTGGCCGGGCTGCTGGGGCTGACCGACCTTCCCGAATTCGCCGATTTCCTGACTGGCGACCAGCCGCTGGAATCGGTGTTCCGCCGCTTTGGCCGCACGCTCGCCTTGGGCTTGAACGGCACCCCGGTTGAGATGGCGGCCGAGATGCTGCACAGCCCCGAAACGGCGGTGGCGCTGTCGGCTTTGGTGGACCAGTTGGACCCCGAAGTGGTGATATATGACATGCCGCCAGCCTTGGGCACCGATGATGTGCTGGCCATGGCGCCCTCGCTGGACGCGGTGCTTCTGGTGGCCGATGGGACCAAGACCACTGCCGAAGATCTGCGCGCCTGCGAGCGGCTGTTTGAAGGGCGCCTCCCCTTGATGGGGGTGGTGCTGAACCGCGCGCAAGATCGTGCTGCGCAGCGCCGTGGCTATGGCAAGGCCTGATCCATGGGCCACATCCAGTCGTTCGAAGAGCTTTTGGGCTTTCTGCTCCGCCGACGTTGGTTGATTCTGGCGGTCGCGGTGGTTGGGACGCTTTTCTCGGCGGTCTATGCCAAGACGCGCCCGGACATCTATGAAACGGCGGCCGTTATTCAGGTGCAAAGTGCCGCCGTGCAGGGTACCGAAGCGCAGCGCACGAGTGCGGCCGCGGTCACCTTGCAGGGCATTGAACAACGGCTGACCACCCGCGAAAACCTTGCTGCGGTGATCGAGCGGCACGGGCTTTACGCCGATCTGCCGCTGTCGATTGATAAGAAGATCGACCTCTTGCGCATGGCGGTCAGCTTTCAGGGGGTGGATTCTGCCGCCGGGCAAGGTTTTGGCGATGCCCGCGCAATCTCGGCCATTCTGATCTTTGCCCGCATGGATGACCCTGACCTTGCCGCCCGTGTCGCCAATGACTTTGCTCAGGGCATTCTGGATCAGTCGGCCGCTGGCCAGCGCGCCCGGGCGGATCAGAATGTGCTGTTCTTCCAGCAAGAGGTCAGCCGCATTGGCAATGACATCACACGGCTTGAGGCCGAGGCGGTGGCGTTCAAGAACGCCAATGCTGACAGCCTGCCCGAATTGCTGGAGGCGCGGCGCGATGAGCTTGTCAGTATGGATGCCGACCTGCGCCAGCAGCAGCAAGCCAAGCTGGCGCTTGAAGGTGAGGCGGCGCAAATCAACGCCAAGGCCACCTTGCGCGAAACCGACCGTCGCGCGCTCGAAGACATCGCCGCTCAGCTTGAGGTATTGCAGACCCAGATCCGCAGCAGCGAAGCGCTGCGGGCTGAGTTGGAGGCAGAACTCGCCACCTCGCCCGAGGTGGAGCGGGTTTTGGCAGGCTATGAGCGGCAGCTTGATCAGTTGCAAAGCCAGTACGAGGCGGCCACTGGCCGTATGGCGCAGGCCGAGATTGACTCGCGGCTGGCCGAAATGCAGCAGGCGGAGCGCTTCACGTTGCTGGAGCGCGCCATCATCCCTGAGGGGCCGATCGGGGGCGGCAACAAAAAGCTGGCGATTGCCGGGGCCATGGCCAGCCTGATGGCCGGTCTGGCGCTGGCCTTCGTGCTAGATTTGATGTTCCCGGTGATCCGCACCGCCGCGCAGATGGAGCGGGAATTGGACCTGCGCCCGGTCGTCTCGATCCCTGAGGTGCGGCCCGAGCAGGTCGCCCAGCGGGGGCGCGGCATGATGAAGCTCTTGGATGACCCGACCAAACCCCTTCTGGGCCTGCCGCGCTATGCCGTGATTTCGGGGGGGGTCACGTTGGTGCTGTTGACCGCGGCGGCGGTGGTCTGACCGCAAACCGCTGGTTTTGGAGCCAGAACGGCCCGCCCCTGATTGGGGGCAGGCCGTTTCGCATCTGTCTTGTCAGGGTGGCCGGTCAAGCTAGCAGCCGGTGCCCTTCACCATGACCCTGACCGTGTTCACAAGGATCTTCAGATCGTTCGGCAGCGACAGGTTTTCCTCATAGGTCGCGTCATAGTCGGCGCGGGCCTCAAAGGTTGTGCGGTTGCGCCCAGCCGTCTGCCACAGGCCGGTGCAGCCCGGGCGCAGGAGATAATAGGCCACGCCCGGATAAATCACCTGCTGGCTCAGCATGATCGGGCGCGGGCCGACAAGGCTCATCTCGCCAACGAGAACATTCCACAGCTGCGGCAGTTCATCCAAAGATGTCTGGCGCAGCACTTTGCCAAAGCGGGTGATGCGGGGATCATCCCGCAGCTTTTGCGTCAGATCCCATTCCAGACGCGCTTCAGGATGGGCGGCCAGATAGTCCTCCATCCGTGCATCGGCGTCACAGACCATGCTGCGCAGCTTCCACATGCGAAACCGCTTGCCGCCCTGACCAACGCGCATCTGCGAATAAAACGGTTTGCCACCATCCCGCGCCACGATCACCGCCAGAACCCCCACCAGAGGCACCACCACTGGGGCGGCCAGAGCAATAGCTGTGATATCAAACAGGCGCTTAAAGAGATTTCTGTAAATCCCCGGACGCGTCGGCAAGGCAAGCGCGGCCTGCACATTTGTGTCGCTCGTCAGCCCAAGGCCCGGATTGAACTCGGGAAAGCTCATAGTCATTGTTTGTCACTCGGCCACAATGAAGTGGTCAAAAGCGGCGCAAGACCCAGAAATGTCAGGAAAAACCCGACCAAGCCCCGAGAATCGGGTTGTCCGAAATCAAGATAGCAGCCCATGATCGCACTCGAAACGCACGCCCCCAGTTACGCATTTTACAAGGTTTTCTGGGGGTCTGGCGAGGGGAGAAATCTAATTATTGCCGCATTTAGACAATGTTTCCACCAAATTGTGCCCTTTATGCGCTGCAATGCTGCCACAATTGCTTAAATTACAACTAAAGGGAGAATTGAACCCATATCATCTGCAGGATTGATTCGTGTGGCGGCCAGAAAAGTGCCGTTAGGAACGGGCGCGGCCTATTGTTCATGGCCAGTGGTCAATGCCTGAGCGGTTCAACTGCGGCGCAGGCGCATCGGCCGGGCCAGCGCCATAAAGGCCATCACCGCCAGCAAGCCGCCGATCTGGTAGGCCAGCAGGGTTTCGAGAAGGCCGCTCTCATGCGAAAGGGAAAAGGCCAAACCGGCCAATCCACCCATCACTGCTGAAACCACGATTCCCGCCAGCATTTGCGCTCCATCCGGCCTGATATCGTCAATCTTTGCAGGAATCGGAAACAATGCTAGCGAAAAATTGCAACAAATAGCGGCAAACTTGATGTTCAGCCGCCTCGATTGGCGGGAAGTTCCTCGGACAGCACCGCCGACAGATACAGCCCATAGTCATTATTGCGGAAGATCTCGGCGCGTGCGGCGAGTTCGGTGGGGGTGATCCATCCGAGCCGATAGGCGATTTCATCGGGGCAGCCGACCTGCTGGCCTTGGCGCTCGGTCAGGGTGCGCACGAAGTTGCCGGCATCGAGAAGGCTGCTATGCGTGCCGGTGTCGAGCCAGGCAAAGCCACGGCCCATCTTTTCCACCTGCAAGCTGCCTTCGGCGCGGTAGAACTCCAGAAGGTCGACGATCTCCAGCTCGCCGCGCGGCGAGGGTTTGACCTGCGCGGCCAGATCGGGCGCGCGGCCGTCGAGGAAGTAAAGCCCGGTCACCGCGAAGTTTGACGGTGGCTGTGCGGGTTTCTCGATGATCGCCTTGACGGTGCCATCGCGATCAAAATCCACCACGCCATAGCGTTCGGGGTCGGAGACGCGATAGCCGAATACCGTGCCGCCCGTGTCACGCGCTGCTGCGCTGGCGAGGACTTCGGGCAGCCCGTGGCCGAAGAAGATGTTGTCGCCGAGCACCATGGCCGAGGGCGCGCCGTTCAGGAACCCCTTCGCCAAGAGATACGCCTGCGCCAGCCCATCGGGCGAGGGCTGCACGATCCAGGTCAGAGAAACGCCCCATTGCGCCCCATCGCCCAGGAGGCGCTGGAACTGGGTCTGATCCTCGGGGGTGGTGATGATGGCAATCTCGCGGATCCCGGCCAGCATCAGTACCGACAGCGGGTAATAGACCATCGGCTTGTCATAGATCGGCAAAAGCTGCTTGGAGACACCCATGGTGATCGGCCAGAGCCGCGTGCCGGATCCGCCGGCCAGAATGATACCCTTACGCTGCCCATTACACTGCATCGGAGAGCTCCTGCAAAATCTCATCAAGGCCCGTGCGCCAATCGGGGCGTGGGATGCCAAAGGCGGCGGTAAAGCTGGTGCAATTGAGCCGCGAATTCAGCGGCCGTTTTGCCGGTGTCGGGTAGGCGGAAGAGGGGATGTCGTGGATCTCGCAGGCCAGCCCGGCGCGGGTCATGATCTGCCTCGCGAAGCCCGCCCATGAGATGTCAGGCGCACCGGCAAAGTGATGCACCCCACCCGGCGCGCCTTGTGCCATCGCCGTCGCGGCGGTGTAGAGCGCGTCCGCAATCGCTGCCGCCGGGGTCGGCCCGCCGATCTGGTCGGCCACGACGTTGAGGCTGTCGCGTTCGCGGCCGAGCCGCAGCATGGTTTTTACGAAGTTCGCGCCATGGGCCGAGACGACCCATGAGGTTCGTAGGATGAGCGACCGCCCCCCGGCGGCCAGAACGCCCTGTTCTCCGGCCAGTTTCGACCGCCCATAGGCCCCAAGAGGGGCGGTCGGGTGATCGGGGCGGAAGGGGGTATCGCCGGTGCCGTCAAAGACATAATCGGTCGAGATATGCAGGAACGGCAGACCCAAGGCGGCGCAGCGCGCTGCCATCGCTGTGGGGGCCGCACCATTCACCACGGTGGCTGCCGTCTCTTCGGCTTCGGCCTTGTCCACGGCGGTCCAGGCGGCGGCATTGATGACAACGTCGCAATCGGCAATTGCCGCAGCGCAGGCGGGGGGGTGCATCAGATCGGCCTGATCGCGGCCCAGAAACCGCGCCGTGACCCCCGCCGGGCAGCGCCGCGCCAGTTCGCGGGCCACTTGGCCGGTTTGGCCAAAGACCAGAACCCTCATGCCTTCACCCCGAGCCGCACGCCCACTCCGGCGCGGGCCTGCAGGGGCGTCCACCAGGCTTCGTTGTTCAGATACCACTCAACTGTGCGCTCAAGCCCTTCCTCGACCGTCACGCTTGGACGCCAGCCCAGCTCCTCGCGGATGCGGGTCGGATCAATGGCATAGCGCGCATCGTGGCCGGGGCGGTCGGTGACAAAGCTGATTTGATCGGCGTAAGAGCCCGACTTTGGCCGTTTGCGGTCCAGAATGGCGCAGATGGTGCGAACAAGGTCGATGTTGCGCCGCTCATTCTCGCCGCCGATGTTGTAGCTGCGTCCCAAACGGCCTTGCTCCAAGACCAGCAAGAGCGCGTCGGCGTGATCCTCGACATAGAGCCAGTCCCGCACATTCTCGCCCGCGCCGTAAACCGGAATGGGCTTGCCCTGAAGTGCGTTCAAGATGACCACGGGGATCAACTTCTCGGGGAAGTGGAAGGGGCCATAATTGTTGGAGCAATTGGTTAAGACCACCGGCAGGCCATAGGTCTCGCCCCAAGCGCGCACCAGATGGTCGCTTGCGGCCTTGGAGGCCGAATAGGGGCTGCGCGGATCATAGGGCGTGTCTTCGGTGAACTTTCCGGTGGGACCGAGTGATCCGAACACCTCATCGGTGGAGATGTGGTGAAAGCGGAAGCGCTCGGGGCGGCCCTCGGCCATCCAATAGGCGCGGGCGGCTTCCAGCATGTTGTAGGTGCCGGTGACATTGGTCTCGATAAAGGCGCCGGGTCCGTCGATGCTGCGATCCACATGGGATTCTGCGGCCAGATGCATCACCGCATCGGGGAGATGGGTGGCAAAGATGCGGTCCAGCGCGGCGCGGTCGCGGATATCCGCGTGTTCAAAGGCGTAAAGGTTGGACCCTGACACGCTTGCGACATTCTCCAAACAGGCCGCATAGGTCAGCGCGTCAAGGTTCACCACCTCATGCCCACGCGCGACGGCCAGCCGCACCACGGCGGATCCGATAAACCCGGCCCCCCCGGTGACAAGGATCTTCATTCGACGCCCTCCCAAATAAAGGGGCTCTCAAAACCGGCGAAGAGCGGAGCGGCGGCATCCTTGGCCGACAAGGCCGGCGCGTCGGTCAGGCCCCAGTCAATCCCGATGGTCGGATCATCCCAGCGGATCGCGCCATCACAGTCGGGGGCGTAAAGATCGGTGCATTTGTACTGCACCTCGGTGTCGGGTCGCCGCGTGACAAAGCCATGCAGGAACCCCTTGGGCACCAAAAGCTGTTTGCCATTGGCCGCCGTCAACTCCACCCCCACCCACTGGCCATAGGTCGGGCTGCCCCGCCGGATATCCACGGCAACATCGAAGATCGCGCCCCGCGTGCAGCGCACGAGCTTATCCTGCGCATGCGGCGGGCGTTGGTAATGCAGGCCCCGCAGCGTGCCCACCGCGCCCGACATCGAATGGTTGTCCTGCACAAAGGCGAAATCCAGCCCCGCCGCCGCCATGCGCGCGGCGTTCCACGTCTCGCAAAACCACCCCCGGTCATCGCCAAAACGCTGCGGGGTCAAAATCACCACCCCGGGGAGGGCGGTCGGTTCAATGTGCATGCTTCAAAATCCCTCTTGTCGGGGTTTGCGTGCGATAAGGTTAAAGCAAGACTAAGGCTGCCAACAGGCCAGATTGGGTCATTTGCTGATTTCACAGGCCAAACGTGGCGCGGTTGACCCACAGGATCAACCCTGCAAGCCCCCCGCCCAGTGCGAAAAAGATCAGATCATGCAGCCCATCCCAAGCCCGGTTGCGGTGCGCCAACCACGCAATGGCCGGATGCAATGCGATCAGCGCCATCCCTTGCGCGGCAAGTGCGCCCCAAAGGCCCCCTGTCTCCATCCCGATCAGGAAGGCCAGCGTTTGAACTGCCGCCTTCAGCGCCATGAGGAGAAAATAGCTGCGCGAATCCCCCGCTGCGAGGGCCGATTGGTCATAAGTCATCCCGATCACGGCGGGCATCTGCACTATGGCCATCAGCACCACAACCATACCCGCCGCCTGATAGCGCGGGTCGTAAAGCACCCCCACCAAAGGTATCCCGACCACGCCCAGAACCGCCAAAAGCCCCAGCGTGCCACCCGAAATCGCAAAGCGAAAACGCCGCAGCTTACGGGCATTTTGCAGTGCCGCCGCTGGATGCTGGTCGCGGTAAAGCGGAATCAGAACTCGCCCTGTCACGGCCCCCGCCAACAGAATGGGGAACGAGGCGAGAAACCAGCCGATGTTGTAGATGCCCAGATCAGCCTTGCTGAGATAAGCACCGAAAATCGCCTTATCGCCCTGCGACAATAGAAAGCCGCAGGCGGTGGACAGGAAAATCCACTTGCCGAAATGAATGAGGTCCCGGCCCGCCTCGGCATCCCAGTGAAAGCGGTTGGGACGACCGGGCAGCCACAGGTGCATGATGACAAGCTTGGCAATTGACCCGACAATTGCGCCAAGCACCAGCGCCCAGACCGATTGCAGCGCCACGGCCAGTGCAATCATCGCCAACAGGCCGATGATCTGAGCGGCAAGGTCCAAAAGTGTTACCCGCCCCAGCAACAAATGTCGGTTGGCCGTATCAATCCGCGTCGGATTGAACCCCGCGATCAACAGCGTCAGCCCCGCCACGGGCAAAAGCTGCAGCAACTCTGGCGCATCATAAAGCTGGGCGGCAGGCCAAGCTAAAGCACAGGTCAAAAGCCACAGCACCCCGCCGCGCAGAACATCCAGCGTAAAAGCGGTGTCGAGAAAGGCCGGATCATCCCCCTTGCGGTGCTGGCTGATCGCGGGGCCAATCCCCATGTCGGAAAACATCGACAGGCCCACCAGGACGACCGACACCAGCGCCATCACGCCAAAGGCTTCGGGGAACAAAAGCCGTGTCAGAATGAGGTTCGAGACCAGCCGCAACCCTTGCGTCAAGGCGTAAGATCCCGCCGTCAGCATCGACCCGGTCAGGGCGCGCTGGAACAGGCTGGGCGTCGGATCGGGCGAGGCGGACAGCATTTCGGTGAAGCCTATCCCCGGAAACGGCATGAACAAAAGCGGGAAAGGTACAGAACCTTTCCCATGAGACTGTCACGCACCATTGCGCATCTTTCGCATGTTTTTGCGGCGAAAAAGCGGATTTATTAGCAAAATGGCCATAGTCTTGCCGCAAGCTCCGCGTAGTTCGTTCGCAAAACTTTTGGTGCCAAGTGAAGCTTGCCTATCTGGTCAACACCTATCCTCGTGCCTCGCACACCTTTATCCGGCGCGAGATTCAGGCGCTGGAACGTATTGCAGTGCCCATTCACCGCTTTGCCATGCGCTCGGACCGAGATGCGCTGGTCGATGCGGGCGACATTGCCGAGGATTTTCGCACCGAACATGTGTTGGAAATGGGGCTGGTGCGGCTGATTGGCACGGCGCTTGTGTGGTGGGTCACCCATCCGGCCCAAAGCATTGGGGCACTGGTCCTTGCCTTGCGCTGTGGTGCGCGGGGCGCGGGCGGGCCTGTTGGCACCGGGGGTCGCTTGCGCCACCTGATCTACCTGATTGAGGCCGCCTATATCGCCCGCCGGTGCCGTGATCTGGGTATTTCGCACCTGCATGCCCATTTCGGCACCAATTCGGCCACCGTCGCCCTGTTGGCGCGCAAGCTTGGCGGCCCGCGCTACAGCTTTACTGTGCATGGCCCAGAAGAATTTGATGCGCCACTGGCGCTTTCGTTGCGCGACAAAGTGGAAGGTGCGGCCTTTGTCGTCGCCATTTCTTCGTTCGGCCGCAGCCAGCTTTGCCGTTGGGTTGCACCGTCGCATTGGGACAAGATCAAAGTGGTGCATTGCGGGATTGAGCCTGATCGCTTTCCTGACCCGGTTCCCTTGCCGCAAGGGGGGCCGCATCTGGTGGCCATTGGTCGGTTCTCGGCGCAAAAGGGGTTTGGCCTGTTGGTTGAGGCGATTGCGATTGCCGCCCCGGCCTTGCCCAATTTGCGCCTGACGCTGGTCGGCGATGGGGAGTTGCGACGTCAGATCAAAGAGTTGATCGACAAATACGGCCTTGGCCCCCGCATCACCCTGACCGGCTGGCAGGATGAGACCGGGGTGCGAAAGGCACTGGATTCAGCCCAAGCGCTGATCCTGCCCTCTTTCGCAGAAGGCCTGCCCATGGTCTTGATGGAGGCGATGGCCAATGGTCGGCCCGTGATCGCCACCGCGATTGCGGGTGTGCCAGAACTCGTCAACCGCGATGCGGGTTGGACGGTTCCTGCGGGGGATGCCATGGCCTTGGCCACCGCCATTCATGCCCTGTCACAGATGTCACCCGATCGTCTGGCCGAGATGGGCCGCGCCGCCCGTGCCCGCGTGCTCGAACGCCACGATATTGACCATCAGGCCAGCGCCCTGGCGGCCCATTTCCGCGAGGCTGGCGCATGAGCCAGATCGTCATCGCCTGCGCCAGCCATTCCGAGGCGATCTTGGCGGCCAATCTTGGCCGCTCGCCGCTGTTGGCTGAAGTGCCCTTGCATGTGGAACGGGACGCCCCCTCGGCCGCGATTGCCTACAATCGCGCGCTTGATGCCACCTTGGCCCCCATCATCGTCTTTGCCCACCATGATCTCTATCTGCCCCCGGGGTGGGAGACGCTTTTGGCCGCCCGACTGGCCGAACTGCCGCCTGATTGGGCGCTGTTCGGCAGCTTTGGCATCGGGCTGGATGGTGCGCCGATTGGTCCTGTCTGGTCGTCCTCCTTGGGCATGATCGTGGGGCGGGTGCCGATGACCCCAGCCCCGGTGCAGGCCTTTGACGAGTTGCTGATCGTCCTGCGCCGTGCCTCGGGCCTGCGCTTTGATGAGGCACTGCCGGGCTGGCACATGTATGGCACCGACATTGTGCAAACCGCCCGCGCGGCGGGACAGGGGGCCTATGCGGGGGCGCTGCCTTGCATCCACAATGACCGCTACCATGGCAGCTTGGGGACCGATTTCGACGAGGCTTACCGCTTCATGCAGCGCAAATGGGCGGGGGCGCTGCCCCTGCGTACCCCGATCACCAAGATCAGCCGCTCGGGCCTGCACCTGATGCGCGACCATTGGCGCAACCGCCGCTCGGCCGGGGTTCGTGAAGGCATGGCGATTGGCACCGACCATGCGGTCGAGGCGTTGGCCGCGCGCTGTGGCTGGTCACATCTCGGCCCATAGGGCGGCGGCCACTGCATCGGCCAAGGCGCCATGCGCGGCGGCCTCATAATGCACGCCATCCTGCGGGCTGACCGAAATCACCTTACCGGCATCCAAAAATGCGACACCCCGCGCCTCGGCCAAGGCCTTGTAAAGCGGTGGCAATTCCAAAGACCGCCGCCGTGCGCCGAAAAACTGGTCGGCAATCGGCCCCTGTTCCAGCACCGGCGGCGGGCAGATCAAGAGCACCCGAAACCCTCCGTGCCGGGTCTGCATCTCGGCTGATTGGGCAATGTCCAAAAGCGCGGCAATGCCGCCTGTCACCTGCTCGGCGCTGGCGCCGAACCGCGCCTTCACGTCATTGGTGCCCAGCATGATCACCAGCCAGTCAATCGGCCCATGGCTTTGCAGCGCGATCTTTAGCCCCTCGCAACCATCCATATGCGCGCCCATCACCGGATCGGCGATATGCGCGGTGCGCCCCGGCAACCCTTCTTCCACCAACTCCCACCCCAAGGCGCGCGCCATACGACTGGGCCAGCGCACATCGGCCCCAAATCGCGCATACTCGCCCACCGTCCGCATCGGCGGCGTGCCATGGGTGTTGCTGTCGCCAAAGCACAAGATCACCGACATTCCATCCTCCGGGTTTTGCCACAGCCTATGCTGGTGCGCCGTGGCGGTAAAGCGGCGGCACAGCGTCTGCCCCCTTCAAATCCGCGCCCAAGCGGCGCATATAGGGGCCAAGACATATCCGATGAGGACAGACATGTTCGGCACCCCCGACACCCAAGCGACCGCCGGCCTGATCAAGGACGGCAACGAACAGACCTTCCTGCAAGACGTGATCGAGCCGTCCAAGACGGTTCCCGTCATCGTGGATTTCTGGGCCCCTTGGTGTGGGCCTTGCAAAACGCTTGGCCCCGCGCTTGAGGCAGCCGTCACCGCCGCCAAGGGCGCGGTGCGTATGGTCAAGATCAACGTCGATGAAAACCAGATGCTGTCGCAGCAACTGCGCATCCAGTCGATCCCAACGGTTTACGCCTTCTTCAACGGCCAGCCGGTCGATGGGTTCCAAGGGGCGATTCCGGGGTCTGAGATCAAGAAATTCATCGAGGGTCTCGCCAAGCTGGCCGGCGGCAGCGCCGATGGCGGTCTGGCCGATGCGCTTGCCGCTGCCGAAGAGATGCTGGCCGAAGGTGCCGCCGCCGACGCGGCTGAAACCTTTGCCGCCATTTTGGAAGAAGACCCCGCCAATGCCGCCGCCTATGGCGGGCTGATCCGCGCTCATCTGGCGATGGGCAATCTGGATCAGGCCGAGACGCTGGCCGCCGATGCCCCGGCCGAGGTGACCAAATCCAAAGAGGTTGAGGCCGCCCGCGCCCAGATTGAACTGGCGCGCCAAGCCGCCAAGGCTGGCCCGGTGGACGAATTGCGCGCCCTTTTGGCTAAGGATCCGACCAACCGTCAGGTGATGTTTGATCTGGCCACCGCGCTGCACGCCTCGGGCGATGTCGAAGGCGCGGTGAACACGCTTTTGGATCTGTTCAAGCTTGACCGCGAATGGAATGACGGCGCCGCCCGCGCCCAGTTGTTCATCATCTTCGAGGCGCTTAAGCCGCAGGATCCGATTGTGCTGGCGGGTCGGCGTCGTTTGTCGTCGATGATCTTTGCCTAAAGCAAAACCGCACTATGTTGTGGGCATGACCAGAACACCCGACCTGCCCGACACCATTCCGCTGTTTCCTTTGCCCGGCGCACTTTTGCTGCCACGGGCGCGGTTGCCGCTGCATATCTTTGAGCCGCGCTATCTGGCCATGTTCGACGATTGCCTGAAAACCCCCTCGCGGCTGATCGGGATGATCCAACCGCGTGAGGCACCAAGCGGAGAAAAGCGACTTTCCGCGATCGGCTGCGCGGGGCGCGTGACGGCGTTCTCGGAAACCGAGGACGGGCGCTATATGATCACCCTGTCGGGCATCAGCCGATTTCGGCTGCGCCAAGAGGTGCAGGGCTTTACGCCCTATCGCCGCGCCGAGGTGGATTGGTCGCCCTTTGGCCGGGACACCGGCCCAACCGAGGATGACCCCGGCCTTGACCGGCCCGCGCTGTTAGAGCGTTTGTCGCGTTATTTCACCCATCAGCGGCTGGGCACCGATTGGGAAAGCCTGAAAGAGGCCGAGCCGGAATTGTTGGTCAACGCCCTGTCCATGCTGTTGCCGTTTTCGCCCGAGGACAAACAGGCGCTTCTGGAAGCGCCGTCGCTTGTTACCCGGCGCGAGACGCTGGTCACGCTGTTGGAATTCGCGCTCCGCTCGGGCAATGGCGATGAGGTGTTGCAGTGAGCGACACCGAAACCGACCGTCACATGCTTGAGGCGCTGATCTGCCCGCAGACCCATGCCGTTCTGACCTATGACGCTGAACGGCAAGAGCTGATCTCAAAGGCCGCGCATCTTGCCTTTCCCATCCGCGATGGGATTCCGATCATGCTGGTGTCTGAGGCCCGCAAGATCGACTAAGCCGCCTGCAAGCGCCCCTCAGATCGTCCGGCCCGTCAACAGCCGGGGCACCTCGCCCTGCAAGCCCGCGGCCTGCCTCATGAATCGCCGCCGCAGACCGGGCACCGCATTCACAACGCCAAGGCCCAAGTCACGTCCCGCGCGCAGCAGTGGGTTGTCGTTGGAAAACAGACGGTTGACGCCGTCCATGCCCAAGGCCAGCGTCGTGCTGTCGAACCGCCGCCAGCGCTCATAGCGCTCCAACACATCCACCGCACCGATGTCCTCACCGCGCCGCGCGGCGAGGATCAGCACCTCGGCCAAGGCGCCCACGTCCCGAAAGCCGAGGTTCAGGCCCTGACCCGCAATCGGATGCACACCATGGGCGGCGTCTCCCACCAAGGCGAGTCGGGGTTTCACAAAGGCTTCGGCCAAGGTCAGCGACAGGGGGTAGGTGAACCGCGCGCCCGCCAACGCAATCTCACCCAGAAAATCGCCAAAGCGCGGGCGCAGTGCGGCCAAATAGCCTGCGTCATCCATCGCTTGAATCTCGGCTGCCGCCGCGTCGGTCTCGCTCCAGACGATCGACGAATGATGCCCACCGGGCAGCGGCAAAATCGCCAAGGGACCCGAAGGCATGAAGAACTGATGCGCGGTGCCTTTATGATCGTGCTCATGGCGCACCGCTGTCACCAGCGCGGTCTGCCCATAGCCCCAGCCCTGCCGCCGGATGCCTGCTCGCTCAGCCGTGCCCGAGGCGCGGCCATCGCAGCCCACCAGCACCCGGCCCCGCAAAGTGCGCCCCGAGGCGAGCCGCACCGTCACCGCCTGTGGTCCAACCTCTTGCGCCACCACGCTTTCGCCCGACAACAGCGTGAGCCCCGGCGTCTCGGCCATCACCGCGAGAAACGCCGCATAAAGCCGCCGATCTTCCGCCATGAACCCCATCGGGCCTTCTTCCAATTCGGCATGGTCAAAGGTCAGGAAAAACGGTGCCGGGCCTTGGCCTGCGCGGCCATCGCTGGCCTTGATCTTCAGGATCGGTTGCACCTCGGCCTCTAGCCGGGGCCAGACGCCAATCGCAGCCAACAGCCGCTTCGATGCAATCGCCAGCGCATAGGCGCGCCCGTCAAACCCCGCCTCAGCCCGTGCCGGAGCTGGACGTGCGTCGATCACCACCACCCGCATGCCCGCCTGCGCCAAGGCCAAGCCCAAAGCCGGGCCATTCAGCCCGCCGCCCACGATCAGAATATCGGCATCATGTTCCATATGCCCCAATATGGGCCACCGGGCGGGATTGTCCATGCGCCGCCTTGCCGCTAGCGTGGCCCGAAACAGCGAGGCGACATGTCGAAAACCTGGACCAACATGACCGCAGCCGACCTTGGCCGCGCCATCGATAAGGGCACCATCAACCCTGTCGAACTCTGCGAGGCTTTTCTGGACAAGATCGCCAGCCATCCGTTGGCGTCGCGCATCTATGCCCGCACCACCCCGGCACGGGCGCGGGGCGAGGCGATGGGGGCGGCCTCGCGGGCCAAGACCGGGCAGCGCAAGGGGCTGCTGGATGGGGTTCCGATCAGCTGGAAAGACCTGTTCGACACCGCAGGCGTGGAAACCGAAGCCGGTTCGGCTCTTTTGAAGGGCCGCGTGCCGCAGGCCGATGCCGCCGTGTTGACCGCGGCCACCCGCGATGGGCTGGTCTGTCTGGGTAAGACCCATATGTCGGAACTGGCCTTTTCCGGGCTGGGGCTGAACCCGATCACCGCGACAAGCCCTTGTATCAACGACGAAAAGGCCGTGTCGGGCGGGTCATCTTCGGGGGCTGCGGCCTCGGTCGCCTTTGGGCTAGCCCCGGCTGGGATTGGGTCCGACACCGGCGGTTCGGTGCGGATTCCAGCGGCTTGGAATGATCTTGTGGGCCTGAAAACCACCACCGGACGCCTGCCGCTGACTGGGGTCGTGCCCTTGTGCGAAACCTTTGACACGGTCGGACCTTTGGCCCGTTCGGTGGAAGATTGCGCTCATCTCTTGGCCGCCATGGAAAACCGCCGCGCGCCGGATCTTGAGGGCACGAGCCTGTCTGGCGCCCGGCTGATGGTGCTGGAAACCGTGGCGCTGGATGATCTGCGCGAGCGCCCCGCGCGCGGGTTTGACGACGCCCTGACGCGGCTGGCGCGGGCCGGGGCCAAAATCACCCGTGGCGGCCTGCCTGAACTCTCCGAAGCGATGAGCCTGACCTCTACCCTCGTCACGGCCGAGGCCTATGGCATCTGGGGTCCAACCGTTGAAACCGCGCCAGAAAAGATGTTCCCCCGCATTCTGGAACGGGTCCGCGCCGGGGCCGATGTCAAAGCTTCTGACTACGTGGCGGCATGGCGGCGTTTGCGGGTGATCCGCAATCTTTGGGCCGAAATGAGCGCTGGATACGATGCGGTGATCCTGCCCACAGCCGCCATCCTGCCACCCGATGCCAACCGCCTGATGACCGATTTCGACTATTACATCAGTGAGAACCTTCTGTCCTTGCGCAACACCCGCATTGGCAACCTGATGGACGTCTGCGCCCTGACCCTGCCCACGGCGGAGCCGTCCTGTGGCATCAGCTTTATGGCGGGGCCGATGCAGGAAGACCGGCTCTTGCGTCTGGGCATCGCGGCGGAACGTGCGCTGGCGTGACATCGCGCCGGCGTCCACCGTCAAAACCGGGCGAAAAAGCAACAGCTTGTGGGTCTGACAGGGCTTGAGACATGGGTTTTTCTGGACCTGCGGCAGAGGCTTGGCTAAGGTTAGACCGAACGGGGCGACATGACCCCGAAGATTGAGGCAAGTATGGCGTTTCCTGAGCGGTTTTCGAACCTGCCAGATTATGCGTTTCCGCGTCTGCGGAAGCTTTTGGATGCGCACGCCCCCGGCGGCGATCCCATCGCCATGACCATCGGTGAGCCGCGCCATCCGATGCCCGATTTCGTCGGCCCAATCCTTGCCGCCAATCTGGCAGGTTTTGGCGTCTACCCCCCGAACGATGGCACGCCCGAGCTTTTGTCGGCCATTACGGGATGGATCCAACGGCGCTATGGCGCGACCTTGGTCCAAGATCAGGTCATGGTGCTGAACGGCACCCGTGAAGGGCTGTTCAACGCCTGCGTGGCACTTTGCCCCGAAACCAAGGGCGGCAAGACCCCGGTCGTCTTAATGCCGAACCCGTTCTATCAGGTCTATGCCGTGGCCGCACTGTCGGTTGGGGCGGAACCGGTCTATGTGCCCGCCACCGCCGCGACCGGCTTTCTGCCCGATTATGCCAGCCTGCCGCCCGCCGTTTTGGACCGCGTGACCATCGCCTATCTTTGCTCACCGGCCAATCCGCAGGGCGCGGTGGCCAGCCGCGCCTATTGGCGCGATCTCTTGGCCTTGGCCGAAAAGCACGACTTCATCATCTTCGCCGACGAATGCTATTCGGAAATCTGGCGATCTGCTCCGCCCCCCGGCGCGTTGGAAGTGGCCGCCGAGATGGGCGCCAACCCTGAACGGGTGTTTACCTTTCATTCGCTGTCGAAGCGGTCAAACCTGCCAGGCCTGCGGTCTGGCTTTGTGGCCGGTGGCACGCAAGGCATTGCGCAGATGCGCAAGCTGCGCAGCTTTGCCGGTGCGCCCTTGCCCCTGCCGATCCAGAGCGTCAGCGAGGCGGCTTGGGCCGATGAGGCTCATGTCATTGAGAACCGCGCGCTTTATCAGGACAAGTTCCGCGCAGCGGATGCAATCTTTGCCGGGCTTCAGGGCTTTGAGTGCCCCGAAGGCGGGTTCTTCCTTTGGCTGCCCGTTGAGGACGGCGAGGCGGCGGCGTTGAAACTGTGGCGCGAAACAGGGGTTCGGGTTCTGCCCGGTGCTTACCTGTCGCGCGACGCTGGGGGCCAGAACCCCGGCAAAACCTATCTCCGGGTCGCCCTTGTGGCCCCAAAAGAAGAAATGCAGCGCGGGCTGATCCAGCTTCGCGACTGTCTGTATGGGTGAGGCGCAAGACATGGCATCCTATCAAATTCGGCAGCGCGATCCGCTCTTGGACCAAGGCACGCAGGCCATGCTGGAACGCCGCTCGCGCGAGCTGTTTGGGCTGGCGCTGATCGGTCTGGGGCTGGCCCTGACCGTGATGTTCTGGACCTATTCGCCGCAAGATCCCGGCTGGATGGTTGCCTCGGACAAGCCGATTTCCAACGCCTTGGGTGCTTTTGGCGCGGCAGTGGCCTCGACCTTGATCATTATTGTGGGCAAGGGCGTCTGGACCGTCCCGATGATCCTGATCGCTTGGGGCGCGCGCTTTGTCAGCCACCGTGGGGCCGAGCGAGTTCTTGGCCGTATGGTCTTTGCCGTCATCGCTGTCGCTGTGGCCTCGGTCTACGCCGCCACGTTGGTGCCGGGGGCGGACTGGACCCACGCCTTTGGTCTTGGTGGCCTGTTTGGCGATACCGTTCTTGGCGCTGCGCTGGGCATGCTTCCGGCGGGCGCGGGCTTTGGCTTGAAATTCCTGTCCTTGGCCACAGGTGCTGTGCTTGTGGTGCTGACGGCCTTTGTGATGGGCTTCAACATCTCGGAACTGCGCGCGACGGCGGGCTTCTTGGTCACCAGCCTTGTGCTGACGTACTCCGGCCTTCTGGGCGCTGCGGGCAAAGGGGCCCAAAGCACCGCGCGTGCCGCCGCCGCTTTGCAGGACCGCCGCCGCATGTCGGCCACCGGGCCCACGCCCGCGATGCCTGCCACCGCACGCGGCATTGTTCGTCACTCGGACCCTGTGCAACCCGAAGTCGCCCCACCCGCCTTTGGCAAGCCCGCCGGTCTGCGGGCCGATCCGCGCTATCCCGAACCACTGGCTGAGGCGCCGCACTACGCGCCGCCGCGTGAGAAAGTTGGCTTTCTGGCGCGTATGCCGTCCCTGTTGCGCCGCGCAGTCGAACCTGAACTGGTCGAGCCTGTTCTGTCCGAGGATCTTGATCTTGACGACATGCCCGATGATGACCGCATCAAGGCCCGCATCTCCAGCGTGATCCGCGCCCGCACCCGCGCGCCCGAGGACACGCTGTCGCCGATTGCCGCTGCCATCCAGCGCCGCGAACCCAGCCTGAACCGCCCGCGTGGGCCGGAACCGCTGATCGCCAACATTCGGCCTCTGGCTGCACCCGGCCTGCGCAGTGAGCCCCCGGTTCTGGGCGGCGCCCCGACGGTGCCGCCGCAAGTTCCGGCGGCCAACGCCTTTACCAAGGATGATTTCATTACGCCTGATCAACCCGAGATGGACGACGATCTGCTTGAGGATGATCTGGACTGGCAGGGCGGCGTTGATGCGGCCGACGACGCAGCCCCGCAACGCGTTACGCCCATAACGCTGGATCGTCGCCCGGTGGTGCAGCATGTGGCCAAGAAACCTGTTGCCCCTTCCACCCGCGCCATGGCCGAGGCTCAGCCGCGCCTGCGGTTTGATGATGCGGCCCCGGCCTATGAACTGCCGCCGCTGTCGCTTTTGACCAACCCCACCACCATCCAGCGCATGGCGCTTT
>Ga0315899_10002299_pt1 | contig 21213 bp, 18 predicted proteins | sample LakEriMetagenome_2_FD_203518 | JGI IMG/M metagenome (GOLD analysis project Ga0315899, IMG submission 203518) | Freshwater fungal communities from buoy surface, Lake Erie, Ohio, United States - Buoy 4 MA112 | ecosystem: Environmental > Aquatic > Freshwater > Lake | place: USA: Lake Erie, Ohio... | reverse complement strand
AGCAGGCCATTGTAAAAGCTAAGGCATTTAATTTTGATCTGCAGGGAAGTGTGATGGCTTCTGATGCATTTTTTCCTTTTCCAGACTGTGTTGAAATTGCTGCAGATGCAGGTGTTGTTATGATTTTACAACCCGGAGGATCAATAAAAGATCAGGAATCTATAGACATGGCAAATTCAAAGGGCGTTGGCATGGTAACAACAGGTATCAGACATTTTAAGCATTAATTACCGATTTGAATAAAATCATCAGGTTTTATACTTTCATGATTAATAAAAGAGTTTATCTTAGTATTTGAATTTTCAACACGATAAGAAATAAAAATGGGATTATTTAATTGGTTTACACAAGAAATTGCCATTGACCTTGGCACAGCAAATACTCTTATCATTCATAACGATAAAGTTGTAGTGGATGAGCCGTCCATTGTGGCTTTTGACCGTACCACGAATAAGGTAATTGCTATCGGACGGCAGGCTATGCAGATGGAGGGTAAAACACATTATAATATCCGCACTGTCAGACCATTAAAAGATGGAGTTATCGCCGACTTTAACGCCGCTGAATATATGATCAGAGGAATGATTAAAATGATTAATAACGGCAATAAATGGTTTTTCCCATCACTTCGAATGGTTATATGTATTCCCTCAGGTATTACTGAAGTTGAAAAACGTGCAGTGCGCGACTCTGCAGAAATTGCAGGAGCCAAAGAAGTTTATCTTATCCATGAGCCAATGGCAGCAGCAGTTGGTATAGGGATTGATGTGGAAGAGCCTATGGGAAATATGATCATTGATATCGGTGGAGGAACAACTGAAATTGCGGTTATTGCTCTTTCAGGAATTGTTTGCGACCAGTCAATCCGTGTTGCAGGAGATAATTTCGATAGTGATATTGTGCAATACATCCGTAGACAGCATAATGTTATGATTGGTGACCGCACCGCTGAAAAGATTAAAATTGAAGTTGGGGCAGCATTGCCAGAACTTTCAGATCCACCTGCCGATTATGCCGTACAAGGACGCGATTTGATGACCGGTGTTCCCAAGCAAATAACAGTTTCCTACACAGAAATAGCACACTGCCTTGATAAATCAATTTCCAAAATCGAGGAAGCAATTTTAAAGGCATTGGAAAGTACCCCGCCTGAACTTTCTGCAGACATTTACCAGACTGGTATTTATCTAACAGGTGGCGGAGCATTGTTGCGTGGATTAGACAAACGTATCGGAGCAAAAACTAAGCTTACTGTTCATGTTGCTGAAGATCCGCTGCGTGCCGTAGTTCGCGGAACTGGTATAGCCCTGAAAAATATCGGAAACTTTAAATTTTTAATGCAATAAAGTTTTAAGTAGTAAGTTTTAAGTACAAAATCCTACTCAATATATTTAGAGTAAATATTAAAATTCATGAAATTTTAACTGAAACAGCCTGAGCGTTATTTATTCTGAACGAGTTTCCAGAATTTCCAAAAACTTAAAACTTAAAACTTACAACCTATAACTTATAACTTATTACTCATAACTTATAACCTAAAACTTACAAATAAAAATGCGTAACCTCTGGCTTTTCATCGGTAAGTACAACGCTTTTTTTTTGTTTTTAATATTTTTCACAATCTCATTAATACTTCTGATAAATAATAATTCGTACCAGCAAGCCAGTGTTTGGAACTCATCCAATCAGATTATTGGTAATGCCTATGAGCGAGTAAACAAGCTTAACAGCTATCTAATGCTTAGTGAAACGAATGATAATCTGGCAGCAGAAAATGCCCGTCTCAAAAATTTACTTAAATCATCATTTTATGACGATAGTCTTCGGCAAACTACAGTCATTGACAGTTCATTTAAACAACAATATACTTATATAACAGCCAGCGTTGTCAATAAGTCAGTTAATCAAAAAAATAATTACTTAACTATCAACCGCGGTAGCAAACATGGTATAAAAAAGGGAATGGGTGTTACATCTGCAACCGGAGTGATAGGAATTATCTATAACACCTCCCCGGATTTTTCTACTATTAAATCATTATTGCATTCTGAAACAAAAATCAGTGCAAGCGTCGAGGGCAATATTGGCTCTTTGGTTTGGGGTAATGGTAATTACGATTCCAGATATGTACTTCTAAAAGATATTCAAAGCCACCTAAGCATCAGGAAAGGAGCAAGAGTAGTAACATCGGAGTTTTCATTATTCCCTCAGGGCACGAATATCGGATATGTAACAGAATCCGATTCTAAGGATGTCAATAACGGACTAAATATTAAGGTTAAACTCGATACCGATTTTGCAAAATTACAATACGTTTATGTGGTCATTAATATGCTTTCTAAGGAACAATTAAACCTGGAAGCTCAAAATAAGATTGAATAATGGGGCGGGTATTGATCATAAATAGTATCCGTTTCATCTTACTGATTGCAAGTCAGGTTTTTTTATTAAAAAATATAGGCTATTACAACTTAAGTATTCCTTACCTCTACATTTTGTTTATTCTGTTGTTACCGTTTGGGATTCCTAATGTTTTACTCTTTTTATTAGCTTTCCTTACCGGCATCATCGTAGATGGTTTTTACGACTCAATGGGTCTTAACGCTATTGCCTGTACAGTAATGGCATTTGTTCGAATTCTATTTATCTCTATAACTGTTCAGCGCGATGGTTTTGACAATGAACCTGAACCTAGCCTTGAGATCATGGGCTTTAGATGGTTCGTCTCCTATGCGGTCATACTTACATTTTTTCACCATCTGATTTTATTCAGTTTTGAAACCTTTAGATTCTCAGAACTCGGGTTTACTCTGCTTCGCGTGATTATGAGCACCTTTTTTACTGTCTCCCTGATTTTAATTGCAGAATTTTCTTTCTTCCGAAAAAAAAACAGGTAATCTTTTGATTTTGCCTTACTGATCTTCAAGATTTTCTTAACGAAACTGCACCATAAAACCGAGCTTAAATCCTGATAGAAAAGTTCAATCATCTTCGTATTTAGAATAAATAATTGAATGGCCTTGTACCTTCAAATTAAATTCTTTCTTACTTTTACTAACTAACAATGGAATTTTACATGGAAGGTTTTATGATTGTTCAGGATTGATACTAATTTTTCATGATTATTGATATTTTGTTGCTTTAAAGAAATAAAAATGCTTTATCTGATTAAAATAAATGAATAGTTTTTTTGCGAGAAAATTCGTGGTTCAGGGAATATTTATTGCTGCAGCCATAATTCTGCTCGTACGTTTATTTTACATCCAGGTTATTAGTGACGAGTATTTACTTTCTGCCGAAAATAATGTAATCAGAAGATTGCCTATTTACCCTGCACGCGGAGTTATTTTGGATAGAAATGAACATATACTGGTCCAGAACGAACCGGTATATGATCTGATGGTAATACCCAAGGAAGTAAAGGCATTTGACACCATTGAATTTTGCAATTTAATCGGAATTGATAAAAAAGGGTTCGACAGAAGATTCAAAAAAGCTACCTCCTATTCTCCCTATAAAGCTTCCATTTTTGAAAAGCAGTTATCTGTGCAGATTTATGGATCCTTTCAGGAAAAGCTGAGTAATTTCCCCGGATTTTTTGTCCAGAATAGAACTGTAAGAAGGTATCCCGACAGTATTGCTTCACACTTTTTAGGTTATATAGGTGAGGTCAATCCGAAAGTTATAGAAAACTCTAAAGGTTTCTATTTACAGGGAGATTATCATGGAATTACTGGTATAGAACGATCTTATGAAGAGTTATTAAGAGGCCAACGTGGTGTACAAAACCTGATGGTAGATGCATTAAACCGTCCGAAAGGAAGCTATGCAGATGGAAAATACGATACCATAGCCGTTTCGGGTGAGTATTTGATCTCTTCTTTAGATCTGGATCTGCAAAAACTGGGCGAACAGTTAATGAAGAATAAAATTGGCAGTATAGTGGCCATAGAGCCCTCTACAGGAGAAATTTTATCTTTTGTCAGCAGTCCGGGTTATGACCCAAATCTTATGGTAGGGCGTCAGCGTGGCAATAATTACATGGCACTACTCAACGATAAATACAAACCCATGTTCGTTCGTCCGATACAGGCAGAATATCCACCAGGTTCAATTTTTAAAGTTGTAAATGCTCTTGTTGCCCAGCAGTTTGGATTGATTAATGAAAATACCTATTTCTTTTGTCCGGGCGGTTACCGTTATGGCCGTCGGGGGTTCATGGGATGTACTCATGTTCATGGTTCGATCGGATTGAAAGGTTCCATCACAGAGTCATGTAATACGTATTATGGCTATACTTATGCGAGAATGATTGACCAGGCGGGTATGCGACCGGTTAATGCGTATAAAAAATGGCGGACTGCAGTTTCGGCTTTTGGTATTGGTACTGCACTGGGGATTGATTTACCTGGAGAACGCAACGGACTTCTCCCTAAAGCTGATCTGTATACCAAACGTTACAAAAATGACAGGTGGGGATCTGCTTTTACAATTTCATTGTCCATCGGACAGGGCGAGTTAGGAATAACTCCACTTCAGATGGCAAATGTGATGGCTATAGTAGCTAATCGAGGCTTTTATTATAAACCACATCTTATTAAAGCAATTGGTTATAAAAAAATAATAAAAGACGAGTTTCTAAAAAAGAATAATGCAGGAGTTAATTCCTCCTACTTTGATGTGATTATTGATGGCATGAGTGCCGTGGTAAACCAGCCCAGCGGCACAGCATGGTACTCAAGAATTCCGGAGATTGAAATGTGCGGAAAAACCGGTACAGTACAAAATCCGCATGGTGAAGATCACTCTGTATTTGTGGCATTTGCTCCAAGGGATAATCCTAAAATTGCAATTGCAGTTGTGGTAGAAAATGCAGGATTCGGAGCAACCTGGTCGGCACCCATTGCCAGCTTAATGGTAGAAAAATACATCAGTAAAAAAATCAACAGACCGCAAGCCTATATGGACCGCTTGATCAATGCAAACCTATTGCCCGGCTCTGGAAAAATGATAAAAAAACCTGACGCAGTCAGAATCAATACTAAAAAAGTTCTGACAGAAACGAAGTAGAAATCGAATGAATAATCAACGAAGCCTCTTTTTTAATGTAGACTGGTTTATCATATTTACCTATGCCACTCTTTGTATCATTGGCTGGTTCAATATTCATGCTGCGGTTTACGACCCTTCAAATCCGAGTATTATTGACCTCGACACTAACTACGGCAAGCAGCTCTTATTCATTATTTCAGCCTTCATCATTGGCTTTGCAATTCTACTATTTGACAACAAGTTTTTTAATACCTTTTCACCGTTATTCTATGGCATAACTATTTTACTTCTAATTCTTGTTCTGATTGTTGGGCGCAATGTGGGAGGTAATCAGGCTTGGATTCCTATCGGTAGCTTCAGACTTCAACCTTCAGAGTTTGCCAAATTTGCAACCTGTTTGCTACTTGCCAGGTACCTTAGCTCAGGTACAATCAAGGTTCAGGATTTTAAAACCCAGATAACTGCTGCATTCATCATCATACTTCCAACGGCATTAATTCTGCTTCAACCTGATGCTGGCTCAGCTTTGACCTTCAGTTCCTTAATCCTTTTATTGTACAGGGAAGGACTTTCAGGCTATTTTTTAGTGATTGAAGGGCTTTCTATTCTTCTTTTTGTGCTCACTGTTTTATATAACAAATACATTGTATTGATTGGTGTTGTCGCCTTATCAGGAGCTCTTGGGTATTATTATCGCAAGAATAGAAAATCACTGAACATCGTCGGTGTCGGTTTATTATTTTCCGTAATTTTTACATTATCGGTTGATTTCGCATATAACAAAATTCTGAAATCTCATCAAAAAAACAGAATTGATTTAATTCTTGGTAAGGTGAATGACCCCCGCGGAATCGGTTATAATCTTAATCAATCTAAAATAGCAATTGGCTCAGGTGGTCTCTGGGGAAAGGGGTATTTACAAGGTACTCAAACAAAATATAATTTTGTTCCTGAACAAAGTACCGACTTCATTTTTTGTACTGTGGGTGAAGAATGGGGCTTTGCCGGAAGTTTTCTGGTAATTTGTTTATATCTGTTCCTTCTTATAAGAATCGTAAATATTGCGGAGCGACAACGGTCTTCATTTGCAAGAATTTATGGTTATGGAGTGGCTGCTATATTATTCTTCCATGTCTTTATCAATATCGGAATGACCATTGGCTTAATTCCGGTCATTGGCATTCCTCTACCCTTCCTAAGCTATGGCGGATCTTCCTTGTGGAGTTTTACAATTCTATTGTTTATTCTGCTAAAATTCGATTCAAATCGAATGGGAATTATCTAGAAAATCGTTTGTTCAGAATTTCGTAGAACTTTTCAGCTACATGTTGTTTTTCCGCCCAGTTATTCTTTGACAAGTAATTTTGCTTCAGGAAATTGTCGGCAGCCTCAAAATTATCAAAACGATTCAATATCTCGATAGCTTCACTGTAAGCAAGGCTGTATCCATTGAATAGATCTCTTACAAACAACAATTTATCATTCAAATTAATCAGACTTTTAAGGTCATTTACTGGTCGCTGGTTAAATTGGCTAGATACTGTATTTTGAGAAGTTTGTGATGCCAGAATATCATTCATGGTCAGTGCTTGCTCCTCTAAGTCAGATTTAACGATCAGCGGGTTTTCAATATTTTCACTTTCTGAAATCTCAAGCTCTGGCTCGGTTGAGTCTTCTTCAATTACCACGGATTCTGGCAATTCCTCTGTAATTTTTTCCAGATCATCTGCATTTTGAACCTTTAATTGAGTTTTCTCTTCAATTAATTCCAATTCCTCTCTTGTAAGCGGCCGATCAAACAGATCCTCTGTTGCCTTCTCTTCATAATCAAAAGATTGGTTGGAATCATTCATTATTTCAAACTTCCATTCCGGAATAGCTGGTTCATCTTGCTCTTCAATCAGAAGCTCTTCAACAGGGTTTTGAATAAGAGATTCCGACTTTATACTCTCAGAATTAAGAGACGGCATTTGCTCTGAATGTTGGGGTTTCGAATTCTGATTAAGCTTTTGAAGAATTACAATATGATCGGATAAAAAATCGGCATTGGCAGCGAAAAGTTCAAGCTCAAGTTCATTTAAATTTTCAGGATCCTGAGATAAATATTCATACTTCAAATTCAACTCTGCGATTATTCCGGCAACTTTCTTTAAAATTTCTTTCTTATTCATTTTAATTCGAACATATAGGCTGGATATAAGTCAAATCAGCCGAAAAAATAGTATTGTAGCAAAAATCTTAGTTCAAATATAAACACATTTATCAAATGTATTGACTAATTATTGATCAGGGTTTAGCATTTCTGCCTATTTAAATCCATTTAAAATCAGATATTTGTACTTGAAAAAAAGAAACTATAAAGCATAATGCTATTTAGCGAACAAAACTTTAAACATAGAAAGGAACATAGCGGAAGTATTGAAGTTATCTGTGGATCTATGTTTTCGGGTAAGACTGAAGAATTGATCAGAAGACTCAGAAGAGCACAAATCGCTAAGCTAAATGTTGAAATTTTTAAACCCAAAACCGATACTCGCTACGATGAAAACTCAGTAGTATCTCATGATCTTAATTCCATTCAATCAACACCGGTTGAAAATGCCTCGTCCATTCTTCTATTGAGTTCAAATACTGAAGTTGTAGGTATTGACGAAGCCCAGTTTTTTGATGATGAATTACCTGATGTTTGTAATGCATTAGCCAACCGAGGTATTCGCGTAATAATTGCAGGCTTGGATATGGACTATCTGGGAAAACCCTTTGGTCCGATGCCCAAGCTAATGGCCATTGCAGAAGTTGTGACCAAGGTGCACGCAGTTTGTTTACAGTGTGGTGGCCCCGCCTCTTATTCCTATCGCACAGTACCCAGTGAATCAAAGATCCTGTTGGGTGAAAAAGAGAGTTACGAACCACGTTGCAGGACATGCTATCATACCCTGGAATAATTTCAAAATACGCTTTACTCAGCTTAACAAAAACTGAAATTTAATTAACCCGATATTAGTTTTATTTCGTATCTCAAAATAAATCAGTTCGATGAAGAATGTCCATAACGTGATCAGTACAATTGGCCTATTTGTGATAGTTGCTGTTGCTTGCAGTAAAAAAGAAAGTGTCAATACGCAGATTCCTGTTAGCTATCAAGCAATTAAAACTGCATTTGGAGATAATATAAATATGAATAATCTTGCGGAGTATGCAGGTCAAACCAAACCTAATTACATTCTCAAGGACAATACCGGAGGTAATACCATAACAAATAGTAAAGCTACAATTGGGCGTGTTCTATTTTATGATAAGAGTCTTAGTGTCAATAATAGCATCTCCTGTGCCAGTTGTCATAAGCAGGAATTTGCTTTTACCGACACCGAGATAGTTAGCTCAGGAATTTCAGGGGGTATTACACAGCGACATTCCATGCGTCTGGTAAACTCGAGGTTTGCTGTAGAACGCAAATTCTTTTGGGACGAACGGGCAGGCAGTTTAGAATTACAAACAACCCAGCCTATTCAGGATCATGCTGAACTGGGCTTTAGCGGAATAAATGGCAGACCAGGTTTCAGTGCACTTCTTTCTAAATTACAGGCTTTAGCTTATTATAATGAACTTTTTAAGTTTGCTTATAATGATATAAATGTAACTGAAGCAAGAATTCAGGAGTGTCTTGCACAATTTATAAGAAGTATACAATCTTTTGACTCCAAATATGATGTTGGTCGGGCTATGGTTGCAAACGATAACCAGAACTTTCCAAATTTTACGCAGGCAGAAAACGCTGGCAAAAATTTATTTATGGCACCTCCAGTTTTTGATTCAAATTCCAATAGAATTGGAGGTGGAATTGGATGTAATAGTTGTCACAATGCCCCAGAATTTGATATTGACCCAAACACCAGAAATAATGGAATTATTGGTCAAGCAAGTGGCACCGGCAGGGATTTAACTAATACCAGATCCCCAACCTTACGTGACCTTACCAAAACAGACAGAAGAGTTAATAACCCAATGATGCACACAGGAGCAATCGCTGGATTAAGAGGGGTTGTTAATCATTATAATTCAATCAATCTTGGTCCCGGTCAAAATCCTAATCTTGATCCACGACTCGCACCAAATGGAATAGGCCAAAAACTGAATCTCACAGAAAATGAAATAACTGCTGTGGTAGCGTTTCTTGAAACATTGGCAGGAACTAATGTCTATACCGACAAAAAATGGAGTGATCCTTTTTTAAGATAAATTATTCAGTTTCCTGAACTAGTTAAGAATAAATACTAGGTTTCAACTGTAGAAGTACGGTTTAAAAGAGTTTCTGCCCAAATACTTAAGATTATTAAAGATTTTTCATTGATTTTTAGTGCTCAAAAAGGGATAAAAATCTTAAACTGCCAAAAATAGGCTGTTAATCAATTTTAATTGATCACTTGAGGCTCCGCAACTGTACTCCCTTTGGTCGGTGTTCTCACCGTACCAAGAACCATGTATCAAATGGTTGGTGACAACACCAACCACAGGGAAAAAACCACATAGAAACATAGCATTTTATTATTCTAAGCTACATATTAGACACAGATAGCCTTGAAGCTTCGCTTCAATCTATGTGATTTACAATCTATGTTTCCTTTAAACTATTAGAAAAGCCTTCTATGTGGTTAAATCTTAATTTTTAGATAGTTTAATATCGAACTCAGGATAATTTAATTTAGATCATGTTCATTCGCTCTCCACATTCGGACTTTTACCCCTTTTTAGAATAAACTCACTGGACAACAAATAGGCACCACTTACAACTACTTCTTTCACATTTTCAAGTCCTGAAACAATAATTACCCGATCAGTATCTTCCGCACCGGTTTGTACTTTTCTGGGTGAATACGTATTCTTTGCTGTTTTGATCCATACATGTGCCCCATTCTCATCACGAATAACTGCATTTAATGGCAAACTCATAGCATCAGTTATTTTAGCAAGTGGCAAAAATACAGTGGCCTGCATTCCTGCTTGTAAGTTTCCAGGATTATAAATCTGAGCCCTCACTTTTAGAATCTGGGAAGATGGATCCATCTGCGGGGAAATAAAATCTATAGTCAAGGTTTGTTCCTTTTCGCTGATTCCATTGATCGAAGCCTGAACCTTCGTACCTATACGAATACTTTCCAATTCGTTGGGATAGACATCCATTTCAAGCCAGAGCTGTGAAAAATTTTCAAGTTTTAAAACCGGACTACCTTCTGCTATATATTGTCCCTCAGAAACGCTAAGCTCGGTTACAATCCCAGACCCTGAAGAGTAGACAGTAAGCAATGGGGATGCCTTTCCTGCCGTACTCAAGGCTTTGATCTGGGATTCAGAAAAGCCGAACAACCGAAGTTTATTTCTAGCTGCCTCCTTCATTGATCGATAAATCTTTTCATCGGGAAATGCCGCAATTTGTTTAACCTGCACTAAAAAATCCTGCTGCAAAGTCTGAAGCTCCTCGCTGTAGATTTGAAAAATTGGCTGACCTTTTTTTACCGACCTACCCGTTTCTTTCACAAATAATTTCTCAATTCTACCTGCGTAGCGGCTAGAAATAAGCTCTGTAAGTTCAGGATTTACAACTAATCGCCCATTTAATATTTTTGACGTACTGAAGGCAGTCCGATTGATAACCATGGTTTGAATATTAGCCAATTGAATTTGACTGTCGCTTAATGATAGCTCATTTTTACTCCCTGCGGCATTCAAAGGCACCAGATCCATCTTGCAAATCGGACAAGCACCCGGTCCATCCTTTACTATTTGTGGATGCATTGGGCAAGTAAACTTTACTGTTTCGGCATGATCTTGATGGCCATCAGTGCAGGCAGAAAGCATGAATCCTGTATATAAAATGATTAGCCCAATAATTAATTTTGTTCTCATTCGAATCGCTTTACTTTTATGAAACTTTCACTATCTACCAGAAACCAGGCATTAAGAGCCAACTCAGCATCAGTTTTCAGGCTGTCCCCAACATCAATCCATTGATCTGCCCGATGTTTTAACTTCACAAAAACCGGCAAAAAACCACCATCCTTTTTTATAAATACCACATATCGCGTTCCAAGCTGAACCAGGGCTGTGGCCGGAAGCCAGTAACCATCAACTGAAGTCTGCCTGCTCACTGATATCAACTGACCCACCTTCCATATTTTATTTCCATTTGGCACATTAGCCCTGATGAGGGAATAATTGATCCCGTCTTTAAAATAAGGCTGAATAAGACTCACGGAAACTTCTGAACGCTGATCTGAACGATCAATGGATTGCACCAATACGTTTTTACCCTGACTAAGCTCCTGTAGCTGATCAGGACGGGCAAAAAACTCAGCCCAAACCTGATCAGTACTGATCAGATCAAATAACTTCTGCCCGGCATTGATGTATTGGCCCTCCCTGATTTGTAAAGCCCCACCTGATGGGATAGCGGGGATTTCAGGAATTTTTGAAGATGAAGTATTAATTGAATTCATCCCCGCTCCACTTTGCGAACTGATTCTTGTTCCTCCAGCCTGGTTTACAGGTGCTGATGAAGCTGAGGTATTTAAACCCAATTCAGAAACGTAACCCGAATAGGTGCTGTAAACTGCGATTCTATCCTCTATCCTGCCTGTACTCAGAACCTTATTTATCTGTGCAACACTTAATCCAAGAAGTAGCAATTTCTTTTTAGCAGATTCAAGAAGTAACGTTTCATTGTTATTTTTCAGAAATAATAATTCCTGCTGAGCATTTGCCAGATCGGGACTATAAATTTCCATGATCTTTTGGCCCTTGCTCACCGGCTCATAATTGTATTTCACAAACAGCTTTTCAATGCGACCGCTCACCCTTGAAGAAACTGATTTCCAGTTGTTTGTGTTATAATTGATTATTCCTTTGTGGATGATTTCAGATTTTTTAAAACCTTTCGTCAACCTGATTGTTTTGATTCTGGAAATAACCAACTCATTGCCTGGTTTTACTAAGGAAGTTAAACTTGTATCCGCAGCTCCATACGCATCTGCAGAATGCATAGGAACCAAATCCATTTTACAGATTGGACAAGTACCAGGTGCTTCTTTAATGATTTGCGGATGCATCGGACAGGTATAGCTATGCTGCTGACCATCGGTACTGGCATTTTTATCGGAATTACAGCCATAAAGGAATAAACCAATAATCAAGCAAATTGCAAATCTATTGTTCAATATTCTTTTCATATTCCACAATCATTTGATAATATTTCTGTAACTGATCCAGATAATTCATTTGCGACATATTTATTGATTCCCAACCATCAATCACTGTATTCAAATCTGTTTTGTTTTCCTGATAGGCTAAAATTGAAACCTGAAGATATTTCTGCAATGATGGTAAAATCTTGGTCTCATAATTACTTAACTGCTGCTGCATATTAAGCAGATCATTTTCCATGGACTTACTCATCCCTAAAATCTCGGTAAGCATGGCAGCTTTTTCCTGTCGCATTGCTTCACGCTCAAAATTCATGGATTTAATCTCTGACTTATACATTTTCGAAGACCATGGAACAATCGGAATAGAAAGCATTCCCATTACTGTAAACTGCCTGGGCATCAAAGCCGAATAATTAGACATGTGATCAAAACGGATTTTAAAATCAGGCTTTGACTCCTGGCGCATCAATTCAATATTCCTTTCCATCGCATGAATGTCATGCTCCATATGTAAAATATCACTGCGGGTACCCGCCAAATACGCGGTGTCGAGATCTGCTTTCGGACTGAAATTAACGCGATATTCGGTTTCAATTTCAAATTCAGTTGTTGCAGACCTGTTCATCAATGCATTCAAAGCAATCTTTTTGGAACGAATTTCAGCCTCCGTCATCAGAATCATATTTTGTGATTCATAGACCCTGCCTTCAGCTTTAAACACCTGATTCAACCCTCCCTGGTTAAAGGGATAACGAATCTCTGCAAGCTTTTTCATTGTCTGCATGATTTGCTGATTCTCATTTTGAAACTTGATCCGCTTTTGAGCAACTAAAAGTGCGAAGTACAAATATTTAGCGCTAGCTCTTAACTGATTAAAACGCTCATTTCTTCCCAACTCATAGGTCTGGGATTGAGTTTTAAGGTAATCCCTTTTAGCCCTTACTTTTGACAGATTGGGAATAGATTGTTCAGCAGAGATCATAAACGCACCTTTATCGGTATCTCCAATCATGCCCTGTCCAGGATATGGACTCATAAAAGTTCCCGCTCCCACCATTGGAGCCATCCATGAGCCTGCTCCTTCTATTTTAGCATCCTTACTTTGAATACGACTTTCAAAAGACTTCAAAGAAGGATTATTGGCATTAATCTCCGCCAATATTTGTTCCAGATTCATAACCTGTTGTCCGTAAGCGATGGTTGAGCTGATCAGGACAATCAAAAAAACTATTCCTTTAATGCGTAACATCATGTACCTCCAATTTTCCAAATTTTTTCAATTCATATTCCTTTGTCATCAAAAAGATAAGTGGCGTAACCAGCAAAATATGTGTGGATGATGTAAGCACACCTCCAATCATTGGCAGAACAATTGGCTGCATCACATCGCTACCTACACCACCTGACCATAAAACCGGAGTCAAGCCAAATAATGCGACACAAACAGTCATGAGCTTTGGCCGCAAGCGTTTGGCAGCACCATTGATCACATACTCTCTCAGATCTTCCTTGGTGATCGTTTCACTTGAATTGCCCTTCAAAGCAACCAGCTGACGCATTGAATCATTCAGATAGATCACCATTACCACACCTGTTTCAACGGCAATACCGAACAAGGCAATAAAACCAACCGCTACTGCAACGGAAAGATTAACTCCCCAGAAGTAAACCAAAATAGCACCCCCAATAAGAGCGAAGGGTATGGTCACGAGACTTAAAAATGCTTCTCTAATTGATTTGAAAGCAAGATACAAAGCCAGAAAGATGATAAAGATGACCACTGGCAGAACATAAATCAAAGTTTTCTGTCCCCGGATTAAGTTTTCATACTGACCACTCCATTCAACAAAATATCCATTGGGCATCTTCAGGTTCTTATTCAATTTATCAATTGCCTCCTGAATTGTATTACCAAGATCCCGATCTCTCACATTGAACATCACCGCACCACGCAGGATTGCATTTTCAGAACTAATCATGGGCGGCCCATCTACAAAACGGATAGTTGTCACAGCTGATAATGGTATTGATCCAGCATCAGGAGAATTAATTGGAATTCGTTTTAAACGATCGATACTGTTACGGAATTCCTGACCCAGGCGCAGTTGAATATCAAATCTCTGTCTACCTTCAACAGTTGAGGCAAAGGATGCGCCTCCAATTGCCGACTCAACAGTAGCATTCACATCATCCACAGTTAGTCCGTAACGCTCCAACTGATCACGCTGGATCTCAATTTCGAGATATTTACCACCGCTAACCGGTTCTACATAAAGATCCTTCACTCCTTCAATATTCTTCAGCAGGGTATGAACATCCTCAGAAATATGACTGATTTGTTTCAAGTCCTGTCCATAAACCTTAACACCCACATCTGTGCGTATACCGGTTGAAAGCATATTAATTCGGTTAATGATCGGTTGTGTCCAGCCGTTTACCACCCCTGGTATTTGCAATTTTCTGTCAAGCTCTTCAATAATATCCTTTTTGCTGATTCCAGGCCTCCACTCGCTCTTAGGTTTCAGGGAAATAATTGTTTCAATCATACTGATTGGCGAGTTATCAGTGGCAGAACTTGCGCGGCCTGCCTTACCTAAAACATGGTCTACCTCTGGCACAGACTTGATAATCTTATCCTGAACCTGCAGAATTCGCTTGATTTCTGTATTGGAAACATCAGGCAAGGTAACCGGCATAAACAAAATTGACTGTTCATCCAATGGCGGCATAAATTCACGCCCCATACTCATCAGCATTGGGATTGAGATAAGCAATGCCATTATATTTACTCCAATCGTAGTTTTTCTGTTTCTGATACATGCGCGAATTACAGGAAGATATATTTTCTCCAAGCCTCTGTTAATCGGGTTCTCATGCTCCTGGCGAAAACGCCCCTTCATGAAAAATGAAATGATAACAGGTGCCAGTGTAAGTACCAGAACCGCATCGATCAGCAAAATAAAAGTTTTGGTATAAGCCAAAGGATGGAATAATTTACCTTCCTGACCCGTAAGTAAAAAGACAGGCAGAAAAGAAGTGATAATGATAATAGTTGAATAAAATACCCCTCTAGATACCTGTTGACAAGCCTTTTCAATGATACTCAATCTTTCTTGAGAAGAAAGTTTAACATAATCATCTTGCTTAGTTGCTTTTGATTTATTCCACATCTGCAATTCCTCCTTTTCTTTGTTCATTTAACTCTGCCTGCCTTACAGCAAGATTTTTGTACGAATTCTCTGCCATGATTATTCCGTTATCCACAATCACACCAATCGCCAATGCGATACCAGTTAATGACATGATGTTGGAGGAAATATCAAATGCATTCAGTAAAATAAAACTCGCTGCTATGGTAATTGGAATCTGAATGATGATGCTGATCGCACTTCTCCAATGAAACAGGAAAATAAATACGATCAGGGATACCACGATCATTTCTTCAATCAGTGTAGTTTTAATGGAGGATATTGATTCGGCAATCAATTCACCCCGATCATACACAATATTGAACTTCATTCCCTGAGGTAAGCCCTTTGCCACTTCGGTCATTTTTGTTTTCACCTTGCGGATCACTTCATCAGCATTCTCTCCATAGCGTAACACTACAATTCCACCAACAACTTCGCCATCACCATTATAATCAAAGATGCCAAGCCGACTTTCACCGGCCATTTGAACGGTGGCAATATCCCTGATCTTGACAGAAATAGAGTTTTGAGTCTTTACCGGCAAGTTTTCAATCTCCTCAATAGATTTAAGGTACCCACTGGTTTTTATGATATAGCCAATGTCACTCATTTCAAACTTTCTACCACCTGCCTCATTATTATTACTCTTAACCGCACGCATCACATCTTGAATTCCAAGTTTATAATAAGTAAGGCGATTGGGATCAATACTGATCTGATACTGCTTTTGGAAACCCCCAAACGATGCGATCTCACTCACCCCTGGCACATTCTGAAGTGCAAATTTGATATACCAGTCCTGCACTGCCCGTTGTTCTCCCAAATCCATTGCAGGTGCATCCAAGGTGTACCATAGTACATGGCCAACGCCGGTTCCATCGGGGCCGAGCGTCGGACTAACACCTTCTGGTAAAACATTGCCTATTGAATTCAATCGTTCCAAAACTCTTGAACGCGCCCAGTAAACATCCACATCATCTTCAAAAATGATATAGATAAAACTCATTCCGAACATGGAATTGGCACGTACATAGTTCACTTTTGGCAATCCCTGAAGGTTGGTAACCAGAGGATAAGTAACCTGATCTTCTATGATCTGCGGACTACGTCCCATCCATTCAGTGAACACAATAACCTGATTTTCGGAAAGATCGGGTATTGCATCAATCTTACTGGTTTGAACTGAATATAGCCCCCATCCAAAAAATCCGGCGGCAAAAAGCAAGACTATGAAACGGTTCCTTAAAGAAAAAGAAATGATCTTTTCAACCATAGTATTTAGTGCTTTTGATCGTGACTACTGCTATCAGTCATCATGCTATCAGTCATCATATTATCCGACTCCATATCCGAATTTTTTACAAGATCCATTTTGCAGATAGCACAAGAACCCGGCTTATCACTTTTTACTTCAGGATGCATGGGACAAGTATATCCTTCTCCGGCTGTTTGTGTGGATAGTGAATCAGTTGCTGTTTGTGCAGGCTTTTCTGAATTGTTACAGGCTGCGGTGAATAGTGCAAGCAAAATTGCGATTGAATAAATTAATTTTTTCATGACGTTAATATTTATTTAAAAGATTTAATTGAATGAATGCGATAAGGCATCAAATGCGCGATACTCTGATCAATCGACCAAAATAAAAAGCACAGGAATTCAGTCTGAAAGGAATTCAGACAAAAAAGAAATAAAAATCAGATACGGAAATTACAGTTACGAACGAAAACAGCCGTTTTCAGGGTTCGCGGAGGGGCATTGCTCGCTGGGATCAGATCCGCAGGAGTGCTTGGTAAGATTTGGTTAAAGTCAGGATAACTAACTGGTACTAAAGCAAAAAAGACAGGCTGAAGTGTGCTTAATGGAGTTTTCTGAGATTCCTTAAGCTTATATTCTTGTTTTTGATCCTTACAACAGTCCTCAGAAAGGCCCTTTTTCATGCCGCAATTGCTGCAGTCAGTTGCTTTTTCTGAATTATCATTAGAAAGCCCCCATTCGATCAGTTCGCCCATACAATAATGGAAATGAACGGTTGCCCCGGAGGAAACACTCAGGTAGAATATAGCTAAAACGGTGATTAAAAGCCTTTTCATTTAATAGTTTACAAAGATTGGTATAAAACTTTGATATATTTTAACTAATTCTTTGAAAAATTTTAGAATTTGAGCTAAGGGAAATTCAGAATAATAAACTACCCCACTTTCCGGAGTTCAAACGAAGCACTACTAAGTTCGGACAATACAGCTAACTCTACGGACAGTCCAGTCTCAAATAACCTTAACTGGCATTCATCCGTTTCGGAGTAAAGATGACGGTAATAATTCCCACCATAGCCAATACAATAAGAACCGAGAACCCATTGGCATAGCTTCCGCTGATATCCCTAATCCAGCCTACCATCCATGGCATGATTGCTTCTGCAAGACCATCCCCGGTAAGTACAATTCCCATCACCCTTCCCATCACTTTAACACCAAACAATTCGGCAGCCATTAAAGGTATAATCATATAATCGCCTCCCAAACCAATTCCGAAAACAATGGCAAAAACATAAATTACCCCAGGAGTAGTGGCGAAATAAAGCAGAGGAATGGCGGAAGCAACCAAACAATAAATTAAAAGCATAACATACTTCTTCTCGATCCTGTCGGCCAACCAACCCATAAATAAACGACCGAAAATACTGGCTGCAAGAATTAAGGAAAGCACATTTGCGGCCTGAGTTTGTGAATACTTGAGATCAAGGCTAAAGAATAATTTCAAATTCTGACTGGTTGCGCTCACCGCTCCAATAGAACACATACTTCCAATCAGCAATAGATAAAATGCTCTTGTCTTTAATATTGCTTTGATATCCCTTTTAGGTTCTTCTGGTTTATCTAAAGAATCACCCTCCTTTTGAGGCGGATTATCCTTTACAAACCAGGCCATTGGGAATGATAAAAGAATCATGGTCATACCCAAAATCACCAAAGCATGGCGGTATCCGAATTCCACATTCAAAGCTTTTGCAATTTGGGGAGCCAACATTCCGCCGATTCCGATTCCTAAGTATGCAAAGCCCATTGCCTTACCGCGGGCTTTATCAAACCATCGAGAGGTTAAGACCTGATTAGGTAATGGTCCGCCACACATATACCCCAAAGCACTAAATATATAAAACACATAAAATTGCCAGAGGGAGGTCATTAATCCTAAGCCAATAACTGCCCCGCCTGCCATCAGAATACCTGTGAGCATCATTTTCCTGGGTCCGAAGCGATCAATCAGGTAACCCACAACAAATCCGAATAAGCCTACCAAAATCTTGGCAAAAGCATTACCCGAAGTGACAGTCGCGCGCGTCCATCCAAATTCCTGAACCCAGAAATCGTAAAAGAAGGTCAATCCGTAAAACATGATCCCGATCAGAGAGAAAAGACTTAAAAAGCCTGTAGCTGCAACACGTGCCTGACCTGATTTTAATGCAGTTTGATTTTCAGAAAATTCATTCATTTGGCGTACAACTCCAGATATGACCGGATACTGAGTCTAAATATAACAAGACAATAAATTCTTACAATAAGAATTGATAATAAATTTATGGGTTAGCGGTAGGGTCATAAGATTAATCGCAGGGAAATGTATTGGAGGAGTCAGGAGACTCCTCTTCATTGAACAATCCGTAGAGCGCTATGCTAACTCTACGGACAGTTACGTAATAAGATCAATCGCAGGGAAATGTATCGGAGGAGTCAGGAGACTCCTCATCATTGAACAATCCGTAGAGCGCTGTGCTAACTCTACGGACAGTTACGTAATAAGATCAATCGGAGGGAAATGTATTGGAGGAGTCAGGAGACTCCTCATCATTGAACAATCCGTAGAGCGCTGTGCTAACTCTACGGACAGTCCAGAGCAGGACCGACCGCAGGGAAATATGCAAGAAATTATAAGTGGGAAATACTGGGTTCGAACCAGCGACCCCTACCTTGTCGAGGTAGTGCTCTAAACCAGCTGAGCTAATTTCCCGGGTTCATAGCCCAAATCTATAAAAAATGAAAGATTTAAAGCAGAATAATAAAAACCTATCTCAAATCATCATTAATCTCGGCCAAAACAGCAGAACCCGGACATAAATCCGATTCTTCCAAAGAGTTTAACGGTCTGTCTGTTGAGTTTATAGTCTGATGTAGATCTCCTGATTCGGTTTCGATGTACAATAAACCTGTAAGGATTTCATTCCGGCTACGGGCATTCTGTAAGGCATTCATCGCTTCCATCCTATTAAAAGGATCACGGTTAGCGGCAAGTTTTTCAAGTTTGATAAATGTGCCATCATGCAGCATAACTTCAGTGCCGGTACCTGATTCATAACTTGCTAAGATCTCAGATTTCTCAGGAATTAGGTCCGTTTTGCCGGTGGCCTCAATATGTTCGCGAACGTAATCGTAAGATTTTGTTGATCCAGGGTTATTATTAAAAGTTACACAAGGCGAGATCACATTAATAAATGCAAATCCAGGGTGACTTACAGCAGCTTTTATCAATGGAATCAATTGATCCTTATCTCCTGAAAAACTCTGTGCGACAAAACTTGCTCCAAGTTCAAGGGCGAGTCCGGCGAGATCAATGGGTTGGAAAGGATTCACAGAACCCGCTTTACTCTTTGAACCTGCATCGGCTGTCGCCGAATCCTGTCCTTTAGTCAATCCATAGCAGCCATTATTCATCACGATATAGACCATATTCAGGTTACGACGAATCACGTGAACAAACTGGCCCATACCAATTGAAGCAGTATCGCCATCACCAGAAACACCCATATAAATTAGATCACGGTTCGCCATATTAGCACCGGTAGCAACCGAAGGCATTCTTCCGTGCACCGAGTTAAACCCATGTGAATTACCAAGGAAATAGTTTGGCGTCTTCGAAGAGCAGCCAATACCTGATAATTTAGCAATACGGTGTGGCGGAATTGATAACTCAAAACAAGCCTGAAGTATGCTTCCGCTTATCGAGTCATGTCCGCAGCCGGCACATAAGGTTGAAAGCGAACCTTCATATTCCTTGGTAGTATATCCAAGATCATTTTTAGGAAGATCAGGATGGCGGAATTTAGGGCGAATATATGTCATGACAGAATTTTACTTGTTGAACCATTGAGTGCCGGAGACAGATTTTTGCTGATCAGGCTGATAATTGTATGCGCTGTAATGGGCATCCCATCATAATTAAGAACAGGAACCATTTTCTGAGGATTTACATTGAGCTCATTAATAAGCAGACTACGCATTTGGCCATCGCGATTTTGCTCAATTATAAATACCTTTTCGTGCGAATGTATAAAGTCTTCTACCGTTTGATTAAATGGAAATGACCGCAGCCTAATTGCATCAAAACTTAAGCCTGTTGTTGCCATGGTATCCATTGCCTCTTCTGCCGAATAGGTGGAAGTGCCGAAGAAAATTAAACCATAGGGACTTTTGTTTTCCTTTTGATAGAGGCATGGAGCTGGTACCATATCTTTTGCAGTATCCCATTTCTTAAGCAGGCGATCCATGTTGCGGGCGTAAACACGTCCATCTTCCGTATAGACAGCGTATTCATCCCTTGACGTACCGCGGGTAAAGAAAGAACCTTTAGTAGGATGAGTACCTGGAATAGTACGATAGGTAATTCCGTCATCATCCACATCAAGGTAACGTCCAAAACGTGGCAATTCTTCTAATTCATCTGCATTGAGCACTTTACCGCGATTGTATTTGCGGGCATCATCCCAATGAAATGGA
>Ga0315899_10002298_pt1 | contig 21213 bp, 16 predicted proteins | sample LakEriMetagenome_2_FD_203518 | JGI IMG/M metagenome (GOLD analysis project Ga0315899, IMG submission 203518) | Freshwater fungal communities from buoy surface, Lake Erie, Ohio, United States - Buoy 4 MA112 | ecosystem: Environmental > Aquatic > Freshwater > Lake | place: USA: Lake Erie, Ohio... | reverse complement strand
TCAGGAGGGCAACTTGATCAACGGGCGCATAAAGGGTGATGCCATCCGCCCTGGCCAGAGGAATTCCGGCTAAGTGACCGGGCCGCAGGCGAATTGTCCAGGCAGCGCAGCGGCCTTCGAGCAAATCAAGATGCATCAGGCCTGGAGTACCGGCCACAGCAGCCTGGCGACAAAGTTCGGCGGCGGCGGCGGCGGTGATGCGCAAACTGTGGCCCCGGGGCACGATGTTCTGGTTAGGGATCTCCAATCTGGCAGGAAACAGCCTCAGGAGCCATTTGGCGCGGACCGATCCGGCTCCATGGGCACCAATCCAAGAGCGTTGTGGATTGCCGCCGTCACCCCCCGCCCCCGCACGGTCTGGTTGCCACCCATCACCAGGCCAGTGGAGCTTCCCCCATCCAGGTTGAGGGCCTCTTGGAGTCCCATGGACTGCAGTAGCCGTGCCGCCTCCGCCAGGGTGGGACCGCTGTCATCTACCCCTTCCAAAGTCACCAGCCAAAGCAGGCGGCCATCACTGCCGATCACCGTGCGCGGTGCCCCCTGGGAAAGGAAGGCGGGACCAAAGCCCTCAGCTGCCCCATCCAGCACCAGCTGTCCTTGCTGAAGCAGCAAAGGTCCACCTCCAATCACATTGGCGGCCAAGCCCAGGTCGGAATTCGGCCGGCTGTTGATCGTCAATCGATCCCCCTCTCTCCAGGGCAACGGACTGCCCCTGGCAACCAAGATCGTGTCAAGAGGGCCCAGTTTGACGCCATCCGCCAAGGCCGCCGCTTCCAACCGTTGAACCACAACGCCCTGACGGATCACCACTGCGGATTCATGGGCGTTTAGAGGGCGATAAACCGGTCCCCAATCAGCTGTGTAACGGGAAAGCCCCCGCTTGACATAGCCACTGTTGAGGGTTTGCAGCAACACCGATGGCCCCCTGGGATCGCCCACCCATTCCTGCAATTGCAACCGGCCGAAACGAGGAAGCTGACGGGGATCCCAGGCCACCACGCCGCGATTCAGGATCGGCCCTGAAAGCCAACGCCCCTGATCCTTGATGGCCCCGAGGGGCAGGCGACGCACCCGATTGAAGAAGCCTCCGTTGATGGCCACAACAGCGTCGTAACGGCGGGCCAACTGGGGCAGCAGGCTCAGCCCCTCCATCCCCCCTCCTCGACTGAGGGGTCGCAAGGCAACAGGACCGAAGCGGGGATCAAGGCGGACGGCGTTTAGTCGCACGCGGCGCCCATCCAGCACCCGTACCTGCCGGTCCCATCGCAGTTGGGACCCCAGCAGGGATTGCAGACGTCGATCCAGCCCCCCTGGGGAGGCCCCATCGACGCCAACCTCCCCAGAGGTAACCGCCCCAGGCGGGCCGTCCGCCCAGTCGATCACCAAGCGGGCGGGAGCCCCAAGGCTGAAGACTTGCCGCAGGGGGCGGCCGCCAGGGCCAGCCAGCAGCAGATCATTGCCAACCGCCTGAGCCCCCAGGCCACTGGCTCGTAAGCGTTCTTCGGACCCCTGACCCGGCTGCAAACCGATCTGCAGGCCGGCTTCGCTCTGGCGAACCAAAAGGGGTCCACTCAGGTCCAGAACAAAACGAGCGCTGCCTGCCGGGGCAGAACTGCGACGCACTCGCATCAACCGTGCCCCTGGGAGTACCAGCTGCAACTGGGGCCCTGCGAACGTGACGCGAACCCCAGCCGCCTCCAGGAACGGGGCCGCATCGACCCCCACCTCATCAGCCAAGGCCAGCTGGGCCTGCCTTGGAACCGGCAAGGTCGTACCAAACCACTGCAGATCGAGACCACCATCGGGGCGACCATTACTGCTGAAACCAAGCTGGCCTTGGAGCACATCAAGGGGCAGCCAGATCTGGGCGCGCCCCCCCCCGACCCCAGGGCGCCAGATCCAGGCCCCCCGCTGCGGCCTGCCATTGATCAAGATCTGATCACCCCGGAACTCGCCTGCAACCACCCGGCGCTGATCCTGACCGCCAGACGCCGCAGGCCTGGACAAGTCACGCCCCCCGGGGAGTGCCGCCGGAAGCGGCGGTAAAGGAGGGGGGGCCGCCTGCACAGGCAGGAGAACGCCCACCAAAACCATGGCAGCGCCAAGCCGCCAGGTGCGCATGTCCATCGACCGATCCTCCCCTAACCGCATCCAGGGCGATGGCGAGAAAGTTAGCCCTGATCAGTGGACGGGAGAACGGATCCCTAGGATCCCAACTCTGCTCAGAGGGGGGTTCGTACTCCCAGCTGAAAAAATCGCCTCCTCAATTGCTTCGAGGCCATCCCGACCCGCTCGGGCCCAGAATCCGCCGCCTGTCCCCCCGGCCATGTACCTTCGCACCCCTCCCGTCTGGCCCCATCGCGACAGTGCCGCCCCGGAGGCGGTGGCCGGCGAGAAGGATGCCTGCGGGGTGGGCTTCCTGGCCCATCTCCAAGGGGTAGCCAGCCACTGGGTGTTGCAACAGGCCCTGCAGGGCCTCCGCTGCATGGAACATCGCGGCGGTTGCGGTGGTGACGGAGATTCCGGAGATGGCGCGGGTATCCTCAGCGCCATTCCCTGGGGCCTGCTTGAGGCTGTCTGGCCCGCCGCCTCAGGCCTGAACCAGGGTGTCAGGGGCCTCGGCATGGTCTTTCTGCCCCAGGATCCCGCCCAGCGCGAGACGGTCCGCCAGCTCTGCGAGCAGGAAGCCACCCGACTGGGCCTCGTGAGCCTGGGCTGGCGACCGGTGCCGGTAGACCCCTCCGTGTTGGGCCCCATGGCCCGCCAGTCGGCGCCCGCCATTGAGCAATGGTTGCTGCTGGAGCCCCAGGCCAATGCCAAGGTCAGCGAGGAGGTTGACGCGGTCGAATCCCTGCTTTTCCGACTGCGACGGCGGGCCGTCGACCGGGCCCGGGAACATCTCGGTGCCGAAAGTGCCAACCTCTATTTCGCCTCAATCAGTTCCCGTACCGTCGTCTACAAAGGCATGGTCCGCTCGGCGGTACTCGACCTCTTTTACGCCGACCTGCGGGATGAGCGGTTTGCGGTCCATTTTGCTATTTACCACAGGCGTTTCAGCACCAACACGCTGCCCCGCTGGCCCCTGGCCCAGCCCATGCGCTTGCTGGGCCACAACGGCGAAATCAATACATTGCTCGGCAACATCAATTGGGCCAGTGCGGCCGAAGCCAATCTCGAAGCTGTATGGGGTGAAGCTGCCAGTGACCTGCGGCCATTGGTTAATCCAGCCTTCAGCGATTCGGCCAATCTTGATGCGACACTTGAACTGATGGTGCGCAGTGGTCGTCCCATTACAGATAGCCTGCTCACGCTTGTTCCAGAAGCGTTCCGCGATCAACCAGAACTAGAAGACCGACCCGATATCAAAGCTTTTTATGAATACAATGCTTGCCTGCAGGAGCCCTGGGATGGTCCCGCCCTGTTGGTCTTCAGTGATGGCAAGACGGTAGGGGCCACTCTCGATCGCAATGGTCTCCGGCCGGCCCGCTATTGCATCACCAGCGATGGTTATGTGGTGATGGGTTCAGAAACCGGTGTCGTTGAACTGGAAGAAGATCGCATTCTGGAAAAAGGAAGGCTGGGTCCTGGGCAGATGCTGGCCGTAGATCTGGTCAACCATCGCATTCTGCGCAACTGGGATGTGAAGGAAGAAGCGGCTGCCCGCCATCCCTACAGCAGTTGGTTAGCGGAACATCGCCGCGAGTTGGAGGCCGGAGTCTGGCAAGAACAAACCATCCTCAGCGATCTCGAGCTTCTACAACAGCAAACCGCATTCGGTTTCACCGCTGAGGACTTGGAACTGGTGATGGATGATATGGCCGGCGCCGGCAAAGAACCCACCTATTGCATGGGTGACGACATTCCCTTGGCGGTTCTCTCTAGCAAGCCCCACCTCCTCTACGACTATTTCAAGCAGCGCTTCGCCCAGGTCACCAACCCTCCGATTGACCCGTTGCGCGAAAAACTGGTCATGGGTCTGGATATGCATCTGGGACGGCGTGGATCCGCCTTGCGGCCGGACGCCGCCGGAGCCGCCGTCTTGCACCTGGCCAGCCCCGTACTGAGTGAACCTGAATTGCAGAGCCTGGGCTCCAAGGGTCTGCGCATGACCACCCTTTCAACCCTGCTGGCGGTAGAAACGGGTCCCTCAGGCCTGGAAGCAGCTTTGAAACGCCTCTGCTTTGAGGCGGAGGCTGCCGTTCGCGCCGACAGCCAGATCCTGCTCCTCTCCGATCGCTGCAGCGGTGGCATCGGCGCTGCCTCCATGGCTATTCCACCCCTGCTGGCCATTGGGGCTGTCCATCACCACCTCTTGAGGCTGGGTTTGCGTCTGCAGGCCTCCATCGTGATCGAAACCGGCCAATGCTGGACCACCCACCATCTGGCCTGTCTGATCGGCTATGGCGCCAGTGCGGTCTGCCCCTGGATGGCCTGGGAAACCAGCCGGCACTGGCTAGCCCATCCCAAGACCCAATCCCTGATCGAAAGGGGCAAGTTACCCGCCTTGACACCTATCAAGGTTCAAGAAAACGTGCGCCAGGCCCTTGAAGACGGTCTGCGAAAAATTCTCTCCAAAATCGGCATTTCGATGCTTGCGAGCTATCATGGCGCCCAAATTTTTGAGGCGATCGGTATCGGCGCTGATCTGATTGATCTGGCCTTTTCCGGCACCACCAGCCGGGTGGCTGGTCTCAGCCTCGAAGAACTTGCCAGCGAAACCCTCGCTTTCCATACCAAGGCCTATCCAGAACTCAACCGCACCAAGCTGGAGTTCATGGGTTTTGTGCAGTACCGAAGCGGTGGTGAATTCCACCTGAATAGCCCCGAAATGGCCAAGGCCCTGCATGCCGCCGTGGCAGCGGGGCCTGGTTACGACCACTTCAACACCTACCGCCAACTCCTGGAACATCGCCCGGTAACGGCCCTGCGGGATCTGCTTGAACTGACGCCCGCCCCAACCCCATTGCCCCTGGACGAGGTTGAGAGTGTCGAAAGCATCTGCAGCCGCTTTTGCACGGGCGGCATGAGCCTCGGTGCCCTATCCCGAGAGGCACACGAAGTGCTGGCTGTAGCCATGAATCGCATCGGCGGCAAGAGCAATAGCGGCGAAGGGGGTGAGGATCCTGCCCGCTATCACCCTCTCCACGATGTCGATGCCGAGGGCCGCTCGGCGACGTTGCCCAGCATCGCTGGCCTGCGCAATGGCGATAGTGCCTGCTCAGCCATCAAGCAGATTGCCTCTGGTCGTTTCGGTGTCACCCCGGCCTACCTTCGCAGTGGCAAGCAACTGGAGATCAAGGTCGCCCAGGGAGCCAAGCCTGGAGAAGGGGGCCAATTACCGGGACCCAAGGTAGATGCCTACATCGCCTGGCTGCGCAATAGCAAACCCGGGGTGGCCCTGATATCGCCTCCTCCCCACCACGATATTTATTCCATCGAAGATCTGGCCCAGCTGATCCATGACTTGCACCAAGTGCATCCCAAAGCCAAGGTTTCGGTGAAACTTGTTGCCGAGATCGGCATCGGTACGATTGCCGCCGGCGTTGCCAAAGCCAATGCCGATGTCATCCAAATTTCCGGCCACGATGGTGGCACAGGGGCCTCACCCCTGAGCTCAATAAAACACGCCGGCAGCCCCTGGGAGTTAGGCCTTAGCGAGGTACATCGCAGCTTGCTGGTCAACGGACTTCGGGATCGGGTGCTGCTGCGGGCCGATGGTGGCCTCAAAACCGGCTGGGATGTGTTGATGGCGGCCCTGCTTGGCGCCGAAGAATACGGTTTCGGTTCAGTGGCAATGATTGCCGAAGGCTGCATCATGGCTAGGGTTTGTCACACCAATAATTGTCCCGTCGGCATAGCCACGCAGAAAGAATCCCTGCGCAAGCGGTTTACAGGCCTACCAGATCATGTGGTTAATTTCTTCCTTTTTGTCGCCCAGGAGGTACGCCAACTTCTCAGTGTGCTCGGCGTCGCCCGTCTCGAAGATTTGATTGGCCGCACCGAACTGCTGCGTCCCAGATCAGTCAAGCTCACTAAAACCAGCCGGGTGGACCTCAGCTGCCTGCTGAGCCCAATCCCCCAGGCCCAGGATCGTTCCTGGCTGAAGCACGATGGCGAAGCCCACGGCAATGGGGTGGTTCTCGAAGATCAACTCCTGGCCGATGCCGCTGTCACTGAGGCCATCAAGGGCCACGGGCAACTGGACAGGACTCTGAGAATCCTCAACACAGACCGCAGCGTGGGAGCCCGGCTGGCTGGTGAAATTGCCGAGCTACATGGCAATAGAGGCTTCGCTGGGGAGATCAATCTTCAGTTTGAGGGTGCCGCTGGCCAGAGCTTTGGGGCCTTCCTGTTGCAGGGCCTGAACCTGCGCCTCGTCGGTGAGGCGAACGATTATGTCGGCAAGGGAATCAACGGGGGTCGGATCACCGTGATCCCCCCAGCCGCCTGCATCAATCCAGGCGAAAAAGTCATCCTCGGCAATACCTGCCTTTACGGTGCCACCGGTGGCGAACTTTATGCCCTCGGCCGCGCCGGCGAGCGATTTGCGGTGCGTAATAGCGGCGCCCGCACGGTGGTTGAGGGAGCCGGGGACCACTGCTGCGAATACATGACCGGAGGGGTAGTTGTTGTGCTGGGAACCACCGGCCGCAATGTTGCTGCGGGCATGACAGGCGGTGTTGCTTTCTTGCTGGATGAAGCCGACGGTGTGCAGCAACGCCTCAATCCCGGCACGGTGAGTCTTCAGCCACTCAGCACAATCGAACAGGAGGCCCTGCTGAAACCCCTGCTTGAAGCCCATCTAGCCCACACGGGCAGTGCCAGGGCGGCCACCATACTGGCGGACTGGGCCAATTGGAAAACCCGTTTCAAGGTAATCGTGCCTCCTAGCGAGAAAGCACTGGTCGGTTTGGCCACCCTTGAGCCCGTGGCGGTTTAACGGCCTCGTAACTGCCTCGCTGTACTTCTAGTTCAGCGAGGATTTTGGCGCATCAGGGCTTGAACCTCACCGGCGTGATAGCTGCTGCGGGTCAATGGGCTGCTGATCACTTGCAGAAAACCAAGCTCATGCTCACCTTGGTGCCGATAGGCATCAAATTGTTCAGGGCTGACGAACCGGTCAACGGGCAAATGTTTGGGTCCTGGCGAGAGATATTGGCCGATTGTCACGATATCTACCCAATTTTGTCGCAGATCAGCAAGCACCTGCATCACCTGGGTGTCAGTTTCCCCCAATCCAACCATCAGGCCTGATTTCGTATAAGTACGGGGCCAGCCCAGGTGAACCCTCTGCAGGAGTTCAAGCGAACGGCTGTAAATTGCTTGCGGCCTAGCCTTTCGATACAGGCTTGGTACCGTTTCGATGTTGTGATTGAGGACATCAGGTGCGGCCTCCATTACGGCCCCTAGCGCATCCCAGTTACCGCAGAAATCAGGAATCAGCAATTCAATCGTTGTGCCGGCAGAACGCTGCCGCACGGCGTTGACGCAAGCGACAAAATGGCCGGCACCCCCATCGGCCAAATCATCTCGGTTGACCGATGTGATCACAACATGGCGCAAGCCCAGCCGGGACACCGCTTCCCCCAGCCGCTCCGGTTCGCTGGGGTCAAGGGCCCGCACGCTCTTGTCAAAGTCGATGTCGCAGTAGGGGCAAGCCCGGGTGCAGCCTGGGCCCATGATCAAGAACGTGGCCGTGCCGCCGGCAAAACATTCACCGATATTGGGACAACTGGCCTCCTGGCAAACCGTATTCAGCTGCAGATCGAGCAGCAAATCGGCAACGGCCCCAATGCGCTGCCGCTGGGGAGCTTTAACACGTAACCAAGGCGGTTTGGGCACGACCGAAGCCATGGAAATCCAGGCAGAGGGAAAAAGCCGCCGAAACGGTGCCCCATGCTTTGCCATGGGGGTTGAAACTCTAGGCAAGGCAGTGGACAGGCTTTGTTTCCACCCCCACCAGATCGGGTCATTGCAATGGCGGGATCGTTCGATCCTTTAAAGTTCAGCCATCGGGATGTGGCGCAGCTTGGTAGCGCACTTCGTTCGGGACGAAGGGGCCGCAGGTTCGAATCCTGTCATCCCGATTACTCAAGGGCCACGGCTGAATCCCAACCCTCCTCAACCCAGTTCGGCGCCTGGATATCCCCTTGGCGTTACGAAGCGACCATCTTTGACATAGCTGGTGCTGTTACCGACGAGCACCAGAGTCAACATGTCGACCTGCTCGATGGGCAAGTGCTCCAGGGTGGTTAGCGTCACAGCTTCCCCTTGGCGACCAAGCTGGCGGGCGATCAGCACAGGCGTGGAGGGCTGGCGATGCTGCATCAAGAGTTCAAGGGCACGACCCAGCTGCCAATCACGGCCCTGGGAACGGGGGTTGTACAAGGCCACCACGAAATCCCCGGCCGCAGCGCCCCTTAGCCGGTCTTCAATCACTGGCCAGGGTGTGAGTCGATCACTCAAGCTGATCGTGCAGAAATCGTGCATTAGCGGGGCCCCCGCCCTGGCTGCAGCTAGCTGAAGCGCAGAGATTCCGGGATGCACCTCAAAAACGGGGCGATCCTTTGCCGCCAAGCCAAGCCATTGCTCTAGGGCCAGGCCAGCCATCCCATAAATGCCACTGTCCCCTGATGAGATCAGGGCAACACGCAGACCCTGGGCTGCCAGGGCAAGAGCCTCGGCGCAACGGCCCGATTCCTCGGTAAGGCGTCCCTCCCGTCGCACCTGATCCGGCCGGCGCAGGGGCTCCACCAAGTCCAGATAAAGGCTGTATCCCACCCAAACACCGCATCGAGCCAACGCCCAGCGACTAGTGCCGGTCAGGAGATCCAAAGAGCCTGGACCGCTACCGACCAGATGAAGCTCGCCACGGGCCGGCCCCCATTGTTCAAGTGCCTCGGCCACCGCCAGGGTGGCGGCGCCCCTTTCCCCTGCTGCGGCATGGGCAACCGTTTTGGCTACCAACAAGGTCGCCCCTGTCCCATCACGTCCAACCGCCGCGAGCAGGGCAGCCGCCTCGGCGACGCTGGCGGTGCCCATCTCCTGTTGCACAACCATGGAGGGATTGGGGACTGACACATCAGCCAAGGCAGGGGCGGAGAAACAAACCAGCCGCCAACCATGCCTTTCGCACAGAGCTTGGAGGGCCGGCTCGTCGGCTTTGCGATCGACAGTTGCCAGGCCAGCAACGGCCTGAATGGCCAAACCGTGCTTCGGCAAGGTTTCGTCGACAAGCCGTTCCAGCACCGACAATGTGGTGTCTCTTTCACATCCCATGCCGAGCCAAAGGGAAGGGGGATGCCAACGACAGCCGCGCCCCAGGCGAGGGCCAATCACCAAATCTGGTTCCTGACCAGCTGGTTCAAGGTCAGGGTCAGGCACTTGCAAAAGGCCCATGGCTTGGGCCGCTTCGCCCTCCTGCCAAAGGGCCGTGCCGCTCTCCTGAAGCACCCGTAGGGGGGGGCGATCGAGATCATGGCGAGCCGCCAACATCAGGGCTTGCCAGTCGCCGGCGCCCCGAATCCAGCCCCAGTCGCTGCCAAAGCTATCGAGGCACAATCGCCCCGAGGCCGAGCTGCTGCCAGTGATCACGGCCTGTCCACCAAGTAGTGCAGCAAGCTGGCGCGCCAACGCCTCGCCACCCGCCCCGTGGCCACCAAGGATTGGCACGGCAAAACGGCCCTCAGCATCGAGAACAACGATGGCCGGATCGGTGTGCTTACTTGCCAGCAGCGGTGCCACGAGGCGGGTCACCAGCCCGACAGCCGCCACGGCAACAACAGCCGATGCGAGGGGCCATTCCCGGGCCAGCCAATCGGCAGGGGAGATCGGATCGTCTGGCCAACGGATCTCCGCAAGCAATCCTGCCTGCTTCAGGCGAAGCAACAGGGGATTGGCCTCCTTGGAAAGGGCGAGACCCACCACCCGTGACGGCGTCAACGGCATTTCAGGAGGGCCCCAGTCGGCGGCGAAGTCCCTGGCCCAGGCGAGCCAGCAAACCGCTTGAAGGAGACGGAACCATGGTTGGATCTAGATCCTCCCCCTCCCCAACAGCGGGCAGGCCATCCTTGAGGTCCTCCAACTCGGAGTCCTTGGGCGGAGCGGTGTCTGGCAATGCGGTCGCGGGCCGATCCCGCTCAGGCTGCTCTGCCGCAGTGCCGATCGAACCGGCATCAGCCAAAGGAGGCTCGGGCTTGGCAGGGCCATCAGGCAGCGGGTTGGGAGAAGGCGTATCGAGATTGGGTACCCCAAGGCTCTGCGCATCTGCAATGGGTTTAATCGGCTCAGCTGGAGCCGAAGGGTCCGAACCACCAGCCGGTTGGGCATCCTCTAGCCCAGGGCCAAGATCTCCAGGCGATTCGCCATTCGCACCCCCCTCAGCGGGAGGCACTGGCAACGCCTTATCTTCGCCAAATTGCATTGCATCACTGCTATCTATACTATCTTTATCTTGCGGCGGCGAAGTATCTTTTTTTGGCTGAACTGCCATCGAAGACAAAGGCTTTTCCTGCACCTGGACAACAGGTGTCAAGGGGGGTGCATTTCCCAGCAAAATGGCTAGATCATCAGAACTAATTTGACCACTCAGCCAAGGAGAATTTAACGACTTGGACGCTTTTGAATCCTCCAAGTACAATTCAGTGACGATACTATTAAATGGAGGATTAAGAGGTTCACCCCTTCCATCAACCAACTCCCACAACAGTGCATTGGCCCCAGAGCGCCAACCGGTCAGCCAGAGTGGAGTCTGTTGATCGACAAGGAAACTCTCACCATTCACAGTGATTCTCAAACGCCAACTGGCATCATCTTGGCGCAGGTTCTGCAAAGGAGCATCGATTAAAAGCCAGTCCAGCAGTACAGGCTGCTTCATATTCTTGGAATTCGAGTTCGGAGAGGTAACGAATAACTGGGCACTCCCAAGAGAAGGTACTGCCAAAGGATTTACCGCAGCACGATGCAGACGAATTTGATCAAAAGCACCATGGCTCTTAATGACCTCTCCCCAAGGCCAAGCCGCGGTCACCGTCAAACGATGACTGCCTGGGCTCAGGGGGGGCATCTCGGTCTCAGTTGCCGTGAGAACCCGTGGGGGCTCCCCATCGAGCATGGCCAAAAGGTGGGGGCCCAAACCCAACGAACCACCATCAATTAAAGGCCAGTCAGAAACCTTGACCCGCAAGGTCCAAGCTCCATCCGCCACCATGGCGCCGTTGGCAGGCTCCAGAATCTTCAATTGGGGAAGCTTCTCGCCGAGCGCATCCTTGAACTGATTCACCGCCGCAGGCGGCGACACCTCCTGCAGTTGTGCTGAACCAACCCTGGCGGCTGGACCCATGGGATTTGGGGCAGGGACCTGGCGCTTCGGTAGTCGCCATGCGGCCTGGCTGACCGCAGGACTGCCAAAAAAAATAACGACCAGCAAAGCGACACTAACCAGGGCCGACCACCACCCCCTGTGCCCGAAGAACCTTTTCGGCATCAACACACCATTTCAACTGCCGCCATTCTGCTGAAGGGCGTATTGGCGTTTAAGCCAAGCCGGCAGCCCAGAGCACGAAAGAGGGTCCCGAGTCATAATAATTATAGTTACATCCCCGGACAAAATCCCCTTTCAATGCAAAACAACCCCCAGTAGACCCCAGTCCCAGCCAGGGAATGGCGGGGATTGAACCTTTGTAACTGGATGCCGATTGGGCATGTTTTTGGCCCCTATAGTTCCGCCAGCGGTCCCCTTTGGGGCCCAATGCCCCAGTCATGGCAAGGATTCACTCCCCTTGTCCGGCTGGCGCCCATGGCGACGGTTCAGTGCCTGGCATGCCCATGCACCCCACCACGTCATGGGGCCCAACGGCCCCGGAATTTCCGGCAGGCCCAAGGGGTGGACCTCCACCTCGATTCCGTCCCTCGAGGAACCTCTCGATGACCATCAGCCCACCAGAGCGTGGGAAAAAGGCGCAGGAGCTAGTCGATCGGAACACCGTTCCGGCGACATTCGAGCTTTTCGAAAAACCCGGCTTTTTCGATCGCACCCTCGCCAAGGGTCCCAAAACCACAACCTGGATTTGGAACCTCCACGCCAACGCTCACGACTTCGACAGCCACACGAGCGATCTCGAAGAAGTCTCACGAAAGATCTTCAGCGCTCACTTCGGCCATCTGGCCGTCATCTTCATCTGGTTAAGCGGCGCCTTCTACCACGGTGCTCGTTTTTCCAATTACGCCGGCTGGCTCGCCGACCCCCTGCACGTCAAACCAAGTGCGCAGGTGGTTTGGCCGATCTTTGGCCAAGAAATCCTCAATGGTGATGTGGGAGCTGGCTTCCACGGCATTCAAATCACTTCAGGTCTTTTCCACGTATGGAGAGCCTGGGGAATCACCAGCGAGTTTCAACTTCTTTGCCTGGCCATTGGCTCCTTGGTAATGGCCGGCCTCATGCTCAATGCTGGGGTTTTTCACTATCACAAGGCAGCTCCGAAACTGGAGTGGTTCCAGAACGTTGAGTCGATGCTCAACCACCATCTGGCAGGCCTGCTGGGCTTGGGTTCCCTTTCCTGGACAGGGCACCTCCTCCACGTTTCCCTGCCCACAACCCAATTGATGGATGCCATTGATGCCGGCAATCCGCTGGTTCTCAATGGTCGAACGATCGCATCAGTTGCGGACATCCCGCTTCCCCACGAGTTCTTAAACCAAGATCTCCTAGCCCAGCTATACCCTGGTTTCGGGGCAGGTATCTCAGCTTTCTTTACTGGAAACTGGGCAGCCTACAGCGATTTTCTGACCTTCAAAGGAGGCCTGAATCCGGTTACCGGCAGCCTCTGGATGACAGACATCGCCCATCACCATTTGGCGATTGCCGTTCTCTTCATCGTGGCCGGTCACATGTACCGGACCAACTGGGGAATTGGACACAGCATCAAGGAGATCCTTGAGGGTCAAAAAGGCGATCCTCTCCTGTTCCCAGCAACTAACGGGCACAACGGACTCTTCGAATTTTTAACGACGTCTTGGCATGCCCAGCTAGGTATCAACCTGGCCATGCTCGGTTCGTTGACAATTATCATCGCGCACCACATGTATGCGATGCCGCCGTATCCATACATCGGCATCTCCTACGCCACGCAACTATCGTTGTTCACCCATCACATGTGGATTGGTGGCTTCCTGATCGTTGGCGCTGGTGCCCATGCCGCCATCGCGATGATCCGCGATTACGACCCTGCCAAAAACGTCGACAACGTTCTTGATCGGGTTCTCAAGGCTCGCGATGCTCTCATCAGCCATCTCAACTGGGTGTGCATCTGGCTTGGCTTCCACAGCTTCGGCCTTTACATCCACAACGACACAATGCGTGCCCTGGGCCGTCCCCAGGACATGTTCAGCGACACCGCGATCCAACTGAAGCCGATCTTCGCCCAATGGGTTCAAGGTCTTCATGCTGCTGCTGCTGGAACCACCGCTCCGAACGCCCTGGCAAGTGTCAGCGAAGTCTTTAACGGCTCAGTGATCGCTGTAGGCGGCAAAGTTGCCGCAGCGCCGATCCCCTTGGGAACGGCCGATTTCATGGTTCACCACATCCACGCCTTCACGATCCACGTCACCGTGCTGATCCTTCTGAAGGGTGTGCTTTACAGCCGCAGCTCCCGCCTCGTCCCCGACAAGGCCAACCTCGGTTTCCGATTCCCCTGCGACGGTCCCGGCCGTGGCGGTACATGCCAGGTGTCAGCTTGGGACCACGTGTTCCTGGGTCTTTTCTGGATGTACAACTCCCTGTCGATCGTCATCTTCCACTTCAGTTGGAAAATGCAAAGCGACGTCTGGGGAACAGTCAATGCAGACGGGACTGTCCAGCACATCACCAATGGTAATTTCGCCCAAAGCGCGATCACCATTAATGGATGGCTGCGAGATTTCCTGTGGGCTCAAGCGGCCCAGGTGATCAACAGCTACGGCTCGAGCAGCAGTGCCTATGGCCTGATGTTCCTGGGTGCCCACTTCATCTGGGCCTTCAGTCTGATGTTCTTGTTCAGCGGCCGCGGCTACTGGCAAGAATTGATCGAGTCCATCGTCTGGGCCCACAACAAGCTGAAAGTGGCTCCGGCCATCCAGCCCCGTGCCCTTTCGATCACCCAAGGACGTGCGGTTGGTGTTGCCCACTATCTGCTGGGCGGTATCGCTACCACCTGGTCCTTCTTCCTGGCCCGCATCATTGCGGTCGGCTGACCTCCACCTGACCTTTCCCAATGGCAACGAAATTTCCTAATTTCAGCCAGGGGTTGGCACAGGACCCGACAACCCGTCGTATTTGGTACGGGATCGCCACGGCTCACGACTTCGAGAGCCATGACGGAATGACTGAAGAACGGCTTTATCAAAAGCTGTTCTCTACCCATTTCGGTCACCTGGCGATCATCGGCCTCTGGGTTTCGGGAAACCTGTTCCATATCGCCTGGCAGGGCAACTTCGAGCAGTGGGTCGCCGATCCTCTGCATACCCGTCCCATCGCCCATGCGATTTGGGATCCTCACTTCGGCCAGGGAGCCATCGCTGCCTTCACCCAGGCCGGTGCCTCTTCACCAGTGAACATTGCCTATTCCGGTCTGTACCACTGGTGGTACACGATTGGTATGCGCAGCAATGCCGAGCTATACCAAGGATCGATCTTCATGATGATCCTTTCAGCTTGGGCTCTATTCGCTGGTTGGCTCCATTTACAGCCCAAGTTCCTGCCCTCGCTGGCGTGGTTCAAGAACGCCGAATCCCGGTTAAACCACCATCTCGCCGTACTTTTCGGATTTAGTTCAATCGCTTGGACCGGACACCTGGTTCACGTAGCCATCCCTGAATCCCGCGGTGTTCATGTTGGTTGGGACAATTTCCTCTCGGTATCTCCCCACCCAGCTGGTCTTGGTCCCTTCTTCACAGGAAACTGGGGTGTATATGCCCAGAATCCAGATTCCGCCCAGCAGGTGTTCAACACAGCTGAAGGTGCCGGAACAGCCATTCTGACTTTCCTTGGCGGCTTCCATCCCCAGACCGAGGCGCTTTGGCTCACGGACATTGCCCATCACCATCTGGCGATTGGCTGTCTGTTTGTGATCGCTGGCCACATGTACCGGACCAACTTCGGTATCGGTCACTCGATCCGCGAGATCCTTGAGGCCCACAACCCCCCCAAAGGCACCCCCTTCGGAGGCGCCCTCGGCGCCGGCCACAAGGGCCTCTACGACACGATCAACAATTCCCTTCACTTCCAACTCGGCCTGGCTCTGGCCTCCCTTGGGGTGGTTACAAGCCTGGTGGCACAGCACATGTATGCGCTGCCGTCCTACGCATTCATCGCGCGGGATTACACCACCCAGGCGGCCCTTTACACGCACCACCAGTACATCGCCATCTTCCTGATGTGCGGTGCATTTGCCCACGGGGCCATCTTCTTCATCCGTGACTACGATCCTGAGGCCAACAAGAACAACGTTCTTGCTCGGATGCTTGAGCACAAAGAAGCCATCATCAGTCACCTGAGCTGGGTTTCTCTGTTCCTTGGTTTCCACACCCTCGGCCTCTATGTCCACAACGATGTGGTCGTCGCCTTCGGAACGCCTGAAAAGCAAATTCTGGTTGAACCTGTTTTTGCCCAATTCGTACAGGCGGCCAGCGGCAAAGCCCTCTATGGCATGGACGTGCTGCTTGCTAATCCCAACAGCCTGGTCAGCAATGCCCCTGGCCCCGGAGCTGTCTGGCTCCCAGGCTGGTTAGACGCCATCAATGCTGGTAACAACTCCCTGTTCCTGCAAATTGGTCCTGGTGACTTCCTTGTGCACCATGCCATCGCCCTAGGACTGCATACCACCACCTTGATCCTTGTCAAGGGTGCCCTGGATGCCCGAGGTTCAAAGTTGATGCCAGACAAAAAGGACTTCGGCTATTCCTTCCCCTGTGATGGTCCTGGCCGTGGTGGCACCTGCGATATCTCCGCATGGGATGCCTTCTACCTGGCAGTCTTCTGGGCCCTAAACACGGTTGCCTGGCTCACCTTTTACTGGCACTGGAAACACCTGGCCATCTGGCAAGGCAATGTTGCTCAGTTCAATGAATCCAGCACCTATTTGATGGGCTGGTTCCGGGACTACCTCTGGCTTAACAGCTCCCAGCTGATCAATGGATACAACCCTTCAGGCACCAATAATCTGGCTGTCTGGGCATGGATGTTCCTCTTTGGTCACCTGGTTTGGGCCACAGGTTTCATGTTCCTCATCTCCTGGCGTGGGTATTGGCAGGAGCTGATTGAAACCATTGTTTGGGCTCATCAACGCACTCCTCTCGCCAACCTGGTGGGCTGGCGTGACAAGCCCGTGGCCCTCTCTATCGTTCAAGCTCGTGTTGTTGGTCTGGCTCACTTCACCGTGGGCTTCTTCCTAACCTATGCAGCCTTCTTGATCGCCTCCACGTCAGGTAAATTCGGATAACACCGTTTCATACCTGTCTCCTTGAGGGACGAAGTAACCCCCGGCTTAAGCTGGGGGTTTTTTATTATGAGACGTGCCAACATCCTCTCCCCCATGCCCCGAATATATCCACAAAGGTGTAAGCAAGAAGCCTGGCCGGCAAGTCCCAGGAAACTTCTGAGAACGGACCACAGCATCGACGCTGATTACAATTAACAGACGGGTCAGCGGGATATGGATCAGACAAGCATCTAAGCCCAACCAAACAGCTGCCATCACGGATAATAGACAAGTGGCTTGCTCAAACATAAAAGCATGCAAGCGCACAAAAAAACCCTCTCTAATCAAAGAGAGGGGATCTGAATGAGAAAAGGAGCAGACTAAGTCTCTTGATTCATCGAAACTTAGTTGACACTCCAGGCACCACCAGCAATCTTGACCAAGGGGGCAACAATCGCCGTGCTGCAAAGGAACCAAGCAAAAGCGGCACCACCGCATCCACCCAGCCAAAATCCACTAGCGAACTCAGCCCAGCCAGCTTTGGTGAATAGATCAGCAGGAGGGTAGTCAACGGTGGCGTCAGGGGGCTGAACATTCGGACCACGACCGGCGGTTCCATAAATGGAAAGGCAGACGGTCAGAATCGAGATCAGACCAATGGTCGCCAGTAGGCCTGCGGTTCCACCGTATTCGGTATGGCGCAGGGGACCGGTGAGGGCAAAAGGACCAAAGAGGAAGAAACCATGGGCCATGCCTACCTCAAGGCCGCGACGGTTCGGCGAGAGGGAAGGGCGATAGGCCGGAAGTGCGTTGATAAATGCCTTGGTGAAATAGCTGCTGTTCACCGGTGTGGCCAGATTGCCGACAGTGGGGTCGGCGACAGGAGTCACGGTCATGGGATGGGCTGGGCGGCGGGGATTCAGAAATGACGTAACAAGAGGGAGCTGAGACCGTTGCGGGGCTCAGTCGCGGGCCTCAATCACGTTGAACAGCAGAGCCATGGCCACGGCAGGGGCAAGGATGCCCACCAAAGGCACGAGCACCGACGGCAACCAGGCAGCTGCAAATTCTCCAGTCATGGCTTAGGCCAAGAACAACCGGAGGCACTGTACGAACACCTGGATGCCTAGCTGCAAGACGTCTGGAGCGACGACATAAAAGTTGAACTAAGCAGCCCAGGTGGCCGCGACGATGATGAATCTGTACATGCCCAAGAAACGGCTGATCGCCATGGTTTATGCCGCAGCTTTACCGCGCAACGTCGCGCGAGTGCGGTAAATCGGTCGGCCCTGACTTTCGTGATAAGTACGCATCTGCATCTCAGCAAGCAGCCCGAAACAAAACAGCTGCACGCCGCTTAGGATCGCAAGGACCGCCATCAAAAGCAGTGGCCTGGAGCCAATATCGGTTCCAAACATCAGTTTCTGAGCCACCAAACCTAGGGCAATCAGCAAACCAATGCCCAGGGTTAACAGGCCAACAAAACCAAAAACATGCATGGGCCTGGTCAAAAAACGCTTCATGAACCAGACCGTAAGCAAATCCATCAAAACGCGAAAAGTACGATCTATTCCATACTTACTCTGGCCAAATCGCCTTGGATGGTGATTGACTTGCACCTCGCCAATTCGCGCCCCTTCTATGAAAGCAAGTGCTGGCAAAAAACGATGCAACTCACCGTACAGGTTCATGTCGGCAACCACTTCTCGGCGATAGGCCTTTAGTGAGCAGCCATAGTCATGTAACTTCACCCCGGTGACTCTGGCAATCAAGCGATTAGCCAAAAGGGAAGGCAGCAACCTCGATAGGGCTGCATCCTGGCGCTGGTGCCTCCAACCACTAACCAAGTCATAGCCCTGATCGAGGCGTTCAATCAGCAGGGGAATATCCGCCGGATCATTTTGAAGATCACCATCAAGGGTCACAATCACAGATGCCCTACTGGCATCAAAGCCGGCTGCCATAGCAGCGGTCTGCCCGTAGTTTCTGCGTAGCAGAACTGCCACAAGTTCAGGGACATGATTGACGAGGTCCCGCAGCAAAGCTGGCGTGCCATCCTTAGAACCATCGTCAACTAATATCAACTCAAATTTCTGTCCTAGGGGGCGAAGTGCATTTAGTAATTGATCAACCAGTTGGGGAAGACTCCCCTCTTCATTGTAAAGAGGTACAACAACTGAGAGCTGCAGCGGGCCCTCTGGATCCGCTCCGATCAACCCAATCACCGGGGCTGGGGCTGGGGAGGCGGCGGGAAGAACTGGATCCGCCATGGCAACCATGTGGTCTTGGGTCGAAACCGACCTTAAGGGGGCAAGGGACTGCCGTCATGGCTATGCATGACCCGACCTGCTCCCCGCAGTTCTGCCCTGTAATGGCAGGCCACTGGATCGTGATTCGCGGAGAACAGGTCGTCCACACCCAATCCATTGCGGCCGTGGTCACGGCCAGAGCTATGGAGATAGCGACCCTGGCCCAGATGCAGCGCCACATGGGTGCACCGTTGCGGCGACCCGAAAAAAATCAGGTCGCCGCTCTGCAAAAGGCCCACATCGTCAGGGCGTACGGCCACAGGCCGGCAGAACCGTTCCTGAAGGTAGGCATCCCGAGGCAACCAGATGCCCGCCTGGGCAAAGGACCGCTGCACGAAACCTGAGCAATCATAATTCGGCCCTATCGTGCCTCCCCATCGGTAACAGTTCTTTTCGGATAAAGACTCTTTGGCAAAGCTCAACACCTGGGGCAGGCGGGCTTTGATGCTGCTGCGATCCAAGCGGGGCAGCACCGGAGGCTCAGAAGGTTGAGCATGGCTCAACAGCGCCTGTGTATCCAACCAACAGGGGTACCCGTCCTCAAGCAGTCGCACACGCCAGCGCAAGCCCCCTGCCTCTCCTGGGGGCCACGGAGCCGGTTCAAGCAGTCGCAACCGGCGCCCAATGGCCAATTCGGTGGCCAGACCGTCCCCCCGTGGGCGACTCCAACCGGGCAAGGGTTCGGTGATTTGCCAGATCGCTCCGTTCGCAAGCCTGGGCGTTGAACCGCGCATGTTTAATCTCAGCGTCGCCGCTGAGCCAATGGTCATGGCGTTCTACAGCGCGGATCCGGCCATGGGCCACAAGCTCGCTGATCTGGTCCATGCCTTGGAACAGGAAGGCCGGCCAGGACTGGGGGGGCGGTTATCAATCACCTGGTTGCGCTACGCCAAATCCCTGTGCAACCGAGAGGCACGGGAAGCCTCGCCCCTGGAGGCCGGATCCGGGGCCAGCTGGCGGGGAGGTCAACTGCGGCAACCGGGCAGCCTGGTCAACCTCATCTACCTGGTGGCCTGCGAGGCCTGGCTTCAACGGCAGCTGCTAAGGGATGAACCTGAATTAAGGCGAGCCATGGCGGCCATGGTTAAGCCAGCCCCCTCAGCCCACGGAGCCACAGGCCTGATTGTGGATCTCCTGAGCGGCACCACCAGCGGGCCGTCCCTCCCCGAGGACCGTTTCATCTCCTGGAAGAGCCAACGAGAACTGGTCAACCATTGGCTCGAAAGCCTGGGCTGGCCCGAACTGGTGGGTTGGCAAGCCTGTCAGAAAACCTGGGTGGACGGACCCTATGGTCGAGAGCTGGACTTCCACAGAGCGGATCAGGGCCACCGCAACCTCCTGAGCACCGACGGCACAGCCAGGTTGTTGGAGGCCGTGATGGCAGGATCAATCATCTCTCCGCCTGCCTGTCGCAGGCTGCAAACCCTTCTGGAACGCCCCTTAGGGCATAGCTTCACGAACTCAGAGGAGATCAGCGAGCTGGCTGGATTTGTAAACCCAGCTATCGCCCCCAATCCACGCATTTGGGGCAAGGCGAGCTGGATAGGTGAGCCATGGCACGCTGCCGCCTACGTGGAAACAGAGCTAGGGGCGCCAATGCTTCTCGTGGTCTTGAGCGAAGGCGAAAGTTGCCCAAGCCAAGAAGGGTTGCTGCCGGAGATTGCCGGCAGACTCATGAGCTACCAACCAATGAGGTGAATGTCATCGGTGTAGGGCAACGGAGAGGGAGGGATTCGAACCCTCGACAGAAGTTGCCTCCTGTAACTCCTTAGCAGGGAGCCGCTTTCGACCACTCAGCCACCTCTCCAGAGGCTAAGCAACTGTACCTGAACGTCCAGCTTGCTCAGCGCGGCCGACCGCCTCAGTCGTTGCGGAAGATGCGCTGCACCCGCCTGCTGTCGACATTGACAAGCAACTCGTAGGGAATGCTGCCAGCACGGGCTGCCACCTCCTCGGGGCGGAGGCTCTGGCCTTGGTGACTGCCAAAAATCAGCACTTCATCCCCAACTGCAGCATCCGGAACAGCCGTCAGATCAACCGCCATCGAATCCATCGACACCCTGCCCAGAATCCGGGCCGTCTGTCCCTGAACCAGAACAGCACCCGCATTCGAAAGGCGCCAGGGCACGCCATCGTTGTAGCCGGCCGCCACGATGCCGATCCTTTGCTGTTCTTGCTCAACCACATAGGCGCCGTTGTATCCGACCCGTTGACCGCGGGGCCACACAGCCACCTGGGCAAGGCGACTCACAAACGCCAGCGCCTGCTCCAGTTGAATCGCCTCAGCCACTTCAGACGACGGGGAGATTCCAAACAACCCCAGGCCCAACCTCACCATGTCGTAGCGAGCCCCTGGGAAACGAACGGCGGCGGCGGTGGCAGCGGCATGGATGCAGAGGGGTTCATCCCCCTCGGATCGGATGGCGGCCACCACCTGATCAAATCGGGCC
>Ga0315899_10002295_pt1 | contig 21229 bp, 17 predicted proteins | sample LakEriMetagenome_2_FD_203518 | JGI IMG/M metagenome (GOLD analysis project Ga0315899, IMG submission 203518) | Freshwater fungal communities from buoy surface, Lake Erie, Ohio, United States - Buoy 4 MA112 | ecosystem: Environmental > Aquatic > Freshwater > Lake | place: USA: Lake Erie, Ohio... | reverse complement strand
GTGCCTGCAGTAGCAAGGTCCACTTTTGCTCCAACAAAGCTAGCCTCCAATTTTTTGGCGAAATTTAATTCAGCTTCAGTGTAAGAAACACCACCTACTTTTTCTAAATTAATTTGCATGGCTTCTGCTAGGGTTTTATTAATTAATAAATCGTGTGTGCCACCGATGATATCATATTTCATGGTGGTGCCTGTTCCTAAAGCAGCACCTTCTGCAGCTTTCACCACTCTATCAAAAATTTCTACGACGTCTTTACGTTTTGGATGACGTACATAATAATATACTTCTGCAAAATCAGGAATCACATTAGGTGCTTTACCGCCACTAGTGATCACATAATGAATTCTAGTTTCTTGTGGTACATGTTCACGCATCATATTTACCATATTATCCATCGCTTCTACCGCATCTAAAGAAGATCTGCCTTGGTCCGGTGCAGCCGCAGCATGCGCTGAGATTCCATAAAATTTAAATTTAGCAGACTTGTTCGCTAAAGCACTAGTAGTCGTTATAGCATTTGCATCATCAGGATGCCAGTGAATCACCGCATCTAAATTATTGAATAACCCCGCTCTTACTAAAAACACTTTACCACTTCCGCCTTCTTCAGCAGGTGTTCCAAAAACTTTGATGGTACCTTTTAATTTACCAGCAGCTATTAATTCTTTAATGGCAATACCAGCAGATACGCTTGCAGTTCCAAATAAATGGTGTCCACAAGCATGTCCAGCATTTTTCCCCACAATGGGATCTCTATCAGCAGATGTAGATTGATTGATTCCAGGCAAGGCATCATACTCTGCTAAAATACCAATGGCAGGACTGCCTGTACCATAAGTAGCCACAAAGGCAGTGGGAATACCCGCAACACCTGTTTCAACGGTGAAACCAGCATCTCTTAAATGTTGAACATGAAGTGCAGCACTCTTTACTTCTTTATAACCTACTTCTGCATATTCCCATATTTGTAAAGCAGTTTTTTTATCTGCCTCATAGGCACTACTTAATGCAGCAAGTGCAGCTTCTTTATTTGCATTCACTTGTTGTGTAGCAGGATCTGCTTTAGTTTTCTTTTGCGCCATTGCATGTAAACTAAATAGTAAGCACGCTAATAATAAAATTCTTTTCATACTTGTTTCTTTAAATTGAAATAAAAAATCTTTTATAAAATATTATAAAAATAAATCGTAAAATAATTTAGCACCTGGCACGACTGAATAATGCGCTAAGTCGGTGATACCTTCTGCAGCCAATACTTCTTCATCGATAAATAATTTTCCGCTGTAGGCTAATTTTTCTTTACTTAAAATATAGAAGGCCGCATCTGCAATAATATCGGTGGTACGACTCATATTCGCTAAGGCCTGTCCTCCTAATAAATTGCGCACAGCTGCTGTATCTATAGTAGTTCTAGGCCATAAAGAATTACAAGCAATATTATCATCTTTAAATTCTTCAGCCCAACCCAAGGTCATCATGCTCATATCATATTTTGAAATAGTATAAGCAACATGTGGTCCTAACCATTTTGGTGCTAAATTAATGGGAGGCGATAAAGTTAAAATATGTGCATGCGTCGATTTTCTTAAATAAGGTAGCGCGTGTTGTACCATTAAAAAAGTACCGCGTACATTAATGCTATGCATTAAATCAAATCGTTTACTAGGCGTACTCGCGGTATCGGTTAATTGAATGGCGCTCGCATTATTAATAAGTATATCAATACCACCGAATTTTTCTACTGTCAATTTCACCGCATTAGCAATTTGCGCTTCGTCTCGAATGTCTACTTGCACGGCTAAAGCCTTTACCCCTAAGGCTTCTACTTCAGCAGCGGCTGTAAAAATAGTTCCTCCTAAACGGGGATCTTCTTCTACCGACTTTGCTGCAATCACAATATTGGCGCCAGCTGCAGCCAATTTTAAAGCCATTGCTTTTCCAATGCCTCTGCTACCGCCCGTAATAAATACGGTTTTACCTTTTAATGACATATCTATTTATTTAAAAAATTATTAATTACTTTTTTAGTTTCAGTGTATGCAGTAGTTAAGTCATTATTTTGAATAATGACATTAAACTGATTGCTAAAACTTATTTCAAAGGCTGCTTTGTCTAAACGCATTTGTATATTTTCTGCAGTCTCTGTTTTTCTGTTTTCTAATCTTTGTTTTAATACTTCAATAGAAGGAGGCATAATAAAAATGGATAAACAATTTTCCTCTAATTGTTTTTGAATTTTAATGGCTCCTTTCACATCAATATCTAAAACAGGTATTTTACCTAAATTCCAAATACGCGTCAACTCCGATTTCAGCGTACCATAATAAACTCCTTCGTAGACCATCTCGTATTCTAAAAAATCATTTTGATGGATATGCGCTTCAAATTGGGTAAGGGAAATAAAATGATATTCCACACCCTCTTTTTCATTGCCTCTTGGTGCCCTAGTAGTGGCCGATACAGAAAAGGATAACTGCGGCATTTCATTTAACAAATAAGAAGCAATAGAGGTTTTCCCAGCACCAGAGGGCGCTGTTAAAATAATTACTTTTTCTAGGTTTTGGGACATCCTTTTTAATTTAGAAGGTAGATTTTTCCTCGCTCTAAATTACACAAATACTACCTAAATAAATAATTATACTAAGGGCTAGCAAAAATCCAATTATGATGTATATTTAGCAGTAGAAAAAATTAATTAAAACTAAAAATAGCCTTATGCAAAAACAACTATTTACGTATTTATTAGTGCTACTAGCCTTTATAGCGCAAGCACAAAAGCCTGCCGAGCTACCAGCGGCTAAACCTGCCACTAAATCGGAGGATAAAAACCCAAGTTTTAAAAGAGAGCTTTCTTTAGAAGCTAAAACTGAAAATAGAGGGGAAGTCACTATTAAAGGACAAAAAGTACCTTATAAAGTAACAGCAAGTACGCAACCGGTATGGGATGAAGAAGGTAAAGCTGTTGCAGGCTTATTTTATGTGTACTATGAGCGCACCGATGTAACCAATAAAGAAACAAGACCCTTGGTTATTTCATTCAATGGTGGACCAGGTACCGCCAGTGTTTGGATGCACTTGGGATATACAGGGCCTAAAAAATTAAAAATTGATGATGAAGGATACCCCATTCAACCCTATGGATTCGAAGAAAATCCACAGTCATTATTAGACGTAGCAGATATTGTTTATGTAGACCCAGTGAACACAGGCTTTTCAAGAATTTTAGAAAAGGCAACTCCAGGATCAAAGTTTTTTGGTGTGACTGCAGATATTAAATATTTAGCAGACTGGATCAACACATTTGTTGGAAGACAAAAAAGATGGGCTTCTCCTAAATTTTTAATTGGAGAAAGTTATGGCACTAATCGTGTCTCTGGGTTGTCATTGGAATTACAGAACAGACACTGGATGTTTTTAAATGGAGTTATATTGGTTTCACCCACCGATCTTGGATTAAAGCGTGATGCAGTATCAAGTGCCGCATTGCGTATTCCTTATATGGCAGCAACTGCATGGCATCACAAAAAATTAAATACAGTATATCAGTCTAAGGAATTAGAAAAATATTTACCAGAAGTAGAAGCATTTACAATCAACGAACTCATGCCTGCATTAGCACAAGGCGGGGCATTGGCAGCAGATAAGCGCAAAGCGATGGTGAAAAAAATTGCTGGCTATATAGGTTTAAATGAAACAGTAGTAGCAGAACAAAATATGGAAGTGCCATTTGATTATTTCTGGAAAGAGTTATTGCGTGATCAAGGTAAAACAGTGGGAAGATTGGATTCAAGATACATTGGTATGGATAAAAAGAATGCAGGACAAAGACCAGATTACAATGCAGAGTTATTGTCATGGGAGCATTCATTCACACCAGCCATCAATATGTATTTAAGAGATGAGCTAGGTTATAAGACAGATTTGAATTATTATATTTTTGGTCCAGTGCAGCCATGGGATAACAGCAATAACAATACAGGAGATGACTTGCGTCAAGCGATGATGGAAAATCCGTATTTAAATTTATTGGTACAATCCGGCTACTACGATGGTGCTTGTGATTATTTCAATGCTAAATATAATATGTGGCAAATGGATCCTGCTGGAAAAATTCAAGACAGAATGTTTTGGGAAGGCTACCGCAGTGGACATATGATGTATTTACGCAAAGAAGATTTAGCAACCAGCAATGATCATTTAAGAGCCTTTATTAAAAAGAGTATACCCAAACTTGGCACGCCTGCCAAGTTCTAGCACGTTCATAAAATTTTTCTAAAAAAGAACCCCGTATTTTTTAATATCGGGGTTCTTTATTTATATGACTTGATAAAACTATAAAGTTTTAGATTCTTTGTATTTGTGCACCTAGTGCTTGCAAACGCGTATCAATATTTTGATAGCCTCTATCTATTTGTTCTATATTTTGAATCGTGCTTTTTCCTTCTGCACTTAATGCAGCTATCAGTAAGGCTTGCCCAGCGCGAATATCAGGGCTACTCATGGTTATACCACGCAGTGGATATTTACGCGCTAAGCCAATCACCGTAGCACGATGCGGATCACACAAAATAATTTGTGCGCCCATATCAATTAGTTTATCTGTAAAAAACAAACGGCTCTCAAACATTTTTTGATGTATCAGTACACTACCTCTTGCTTGAATAGCAGTAACTAAAATAATACTTAATAAATCGGGGGTAAAGCCTGGCCATGGATTATCATAAATAGTTAAGATACCACCATCCATAAAAGTTTGTATCTCATAAATGTCTTGAGCCGGAATATAAATATCATCTCCTTGAATAGTAAAATCAATTCCTAATAAGCGAAATTTATCTGGAATAATACCTAAGTGCGCCACCCCTGCATTTTTAATAGTGATTTCACTTTTGGTCATGGCAGCCAGTCCAATGAAAGAACCAATTTCAATCATGTCTGGTAAAATACGGTGTGATGCAGTACCTAATTTATTAACGCCTTCAATACGTAATAAATTACTACCCATGCCCGTAATTTTTGCACCCATATTATTTAATAGCAAGCAAAGCTGCTGCACATAAGGCTCGCAGGCTGCATTGTAAATACTCGTTACACCTTCTGCAAGTACCGAAGCCATTAAAATATTCGCTGTACCTGTTACAGAAGGCTCTTCTAATAACATATAAGTACCCACTAGTTTATCTGCTGTTAATGTAAAGCAGGCTAGCTTATCATCATAGACATACTTGGCACCTAGTTTTTCAAAACCAATGATATGTGTGTCTAATCTTCTTCTTCCAATTTTATCTCCACCTGGTTTAGGTAAATAAGCTTTTTTAAATCTCGCTAATATAGGACCCGCCAACATCACGCTACCACGTAATCTTCCACTCTTTGTTTTAAAATCATCAGAGGCTAAATAATTAGGATCAATTTTATCTGCTTGAAAACGGTATTCGCCTTCCTTTAATTTTTCAACACTTACACCCATTGCTTCTAATAACTCTATTAGTAAATTCACATCAACAATGTCTGGAATATTTGAAATGGTAATAGGTTCTGCAGTTAATACTACTGCAGACAAAATTTGTAAGGCTTCGTTTTTAGCGCCTTGTGGGGTAATACTTCCTTTAAGTGCTTTACCTCCGATGACTTCGAATGAACTCATTGTACTATTTCAAAACTTAATTAAAAACGCTTCTTGAAGTTGCGGTTATTATTGTTGCGTCCGCCGCCGCCACCGCCTGGTCCACTAGGTCCGCGTCCACCGCGATTATTATTATTGCGATTACCCTGCCAACGTCCTGCTGCTGGACGGTACTCATCTCTTTCAAAATTTTGATTGCGATGTTTGATATAAGGGGTATTACTAAATTCAAGTTCACCACCAGTAATAGCGTTTAACTCTCCTCTAATGGTATCATCTTGTACTAATTCTTTATGCCAGTTACTATAAGCAAGTTTCATGTAATGTGCAATAGCATGCGCAAAACCTGCTTTTTTCTCTTGGTCTTGTTCTGCCATCGCTTTATCAATCACTAATTCTAGGTTCTTACCTAAATGGGCATATTTAATTTTACGCTTAGGATAAGGAATGGGATCGGGCTTTTGCTTATAGGTTTCCTTAGTAGGAATAGGATAAGGGCTGTCCACATCTAATTGGAAATTGCTCATAAAAAACAGGTGATCCCATAGTTTATGCTTGTAGTCTTCGATATTCTTTAGCTGAGGGTTCAAAAAGCCCATTAGTTCAATGACTACCTGCGCCTGCTCTAGTCTTTTGGCACGATCTTCAATGGTCATCAAATGATCCACCATCTTCTGCACGTGACGTCCGTACTCTTTCATCCCCATTAAGCTTCTTGCTGTATTGTATTCCATGTATTTATTACTTCTCGAGTAACAAATGTAAGGATTTATTTTATCTTCGTACCATGGAGGCACTGATACAACAAATAGAAACCATCACTCAAGAAATTCAAAACACCGTGGCTACGACCAGCGCCGAGGTGGAAGCTTTCCGAATTAAATACTTGGGAACCAAAGGTTTGGTAAAAAATATGATGGGAGAGATGAAATCGGTGCCGAATGAGCAGAAAAAGGAATTCGGCCAAATCCTAAATGCTTTTAAGGTAGCCGCTGAAGAGAAATTAGAAATATTAGTAGCAGCCTTAGGAGATACCAGCACATTAGATGCCTCTATTGATACAAGTTTGCCGGGCGATGAATTTACAGTAGGTACCAGACATCCTTTGAATTTAGTGCGCAATCAAATGGTTTCTATTTTTAAAAGATTAGGCTTCGCTGTTGCAGAAGGACCAGAGATAGAAGATGATTGGCATAATTTCGGTGCGATGAATTTACCAGCCGATCATCCAGCGCGTGATATGCAGGATACTTTTTATGTACAAGAAGCAACGGAAGAGAATGCTTCTTGGTTATTAAGAACACATACTTCAAGTGTGCAAGCAAGGGTGATGGAGTCGCAGAAACCACCTATTCGAGTTATATGTCCGGGCCGTGTGTATCGCAATGAAACTATTTCAGCAAGAGCACATTGTTTTTTTCATCAAGTAGAAGGTTTATACATTGATGAAAATGTAAGCTTTGCAGATTTAAAACAAACACTTTATTTTTTCGTACAAGAAATGTTTGGCAAAGATGTGAAAGTAAGATTCCGTCCAAGTTATTTTCCTTTTACAGAACCTAGTGCAGAGATGGATATTAGCTGTCAAATATGTAGTGGTAAAGGATGTAATATTTGCAAGCATACAGGATGGGTAGAAATTTTAGGTAGTGGTATGGTGCATCCGAATGTGTTAAAAAACTTTGATATAGATCCTGAAAAATATACTGGCTTTGCATTTGGTATGGGCGTTGAAAGAATTGCGCAATTAAAATACCAAGTAAACGATTTACGTTTATACTCTCAAAACGACTTGCGCTTTTTGCAACAGTTTAAGAGTGTCTGATAAATAATTATGTTACATAACACCAAGGGTATTGTTTTACGCGTCACAAAATATGGTGATACGAGTATTATCATGACGGCCTATACCGAACTTTTTGGTGTACAACAATACATGGTCAAAGGGGTAAGAGTTACTAGTAAAAAAGGAGCGAACAAGGGCGTTTTTTATCAACCCGCTGCTATTTTACAAATGGAAGTATATCATTCACCTATGAAGCAATTGCAAATGGTGAAAGAAGTGAGCTGGGATTTTGTCTATCAAAATGTGTATTCCGATATACTACGTAATGCAGTAGCTACTTATATTGTAGAGGTCTTGCAACAAACTATGCAGCCTGAACCACATCCAGAATTATTTTATTTAATAGAAGATACTTTTAAACAATTAGATAAAGGTGGTCCTAGTTTAGTGGGTAATCTGCCTATTTATTTTTTAATTCATTTAAGTCAAAATATGGGCTTTGGCTTACAAGGAAAATATACTGCTAGCACGCCTGTATTAGATGTACGTGAAGGACAGTTTGTAGAGAAGGTACCCGCGCATCCTTATTTTTTAGAAGGCCTAGAAGCGCAAACCGCTTCTAGTTTTTTACAAGTACAATTTTACAATGACTTAGATACAATTAGTTTAAGCGGAGCTCAAAGAAAAAAAATATTGGAATTATTTCAGCTCTCTTTAAGCTGGCACTATAAGAAATTTAGTGAGATTAAATCACTGCCTATTTTACAAGAAGTGCTGAAGTGAGTATTTAATCGTTATTTCTACTATTACGATGCCTGCGCCACATAATAATTAAAATGGCAATGATGCCGAATAAAATGGGAAAAGTCATAACGATTATTTAATACCACAAGCTACGAAAATTAGATAGATTTGTCATAATATAGCTTATGAAATTTAAACTTTACACTGCAGTTATTTTAATGCTTGGAACCTTTACTAGTTGTTCCATCATACATCCCATAGCTATTAAAAAAATTAAAATGGATTATCAAGCGCACCGTGGTGGAAGGGGCCTAATGCCCGAAAATACGATAGCTGCTATGTTAGCGGTAATGGATAACAAAAATGTAACTACTCTTGAAATGGATTTAGCCATTACCAAGGATAAACAAGTAGTGGTTTCTCACGACCCTATTTTAAATCCATTAATAACCACGAAGCCCGATGGAAGTTTTATTAAGGCAGATGAACTTAATAAAAATATTATTTATCAAATGGATTATGCTGCTTTAGAAAAGTATGATGTGGGTTTAAAAATACATCCAGGTTTTAGGGGTCAAAAAAAATTAGCAGCATCTATTCCAACACTTAGCAGTTTAATTGATAGCGTGGAAGCAAAGTCAAAGATTACTGGTAGAAAAATGAATTATAATATTGAGATAAAATCGGTGGAGGGGAAAGATGGTACTGAACATCCAGCGCCTGATGAGTTTGTGGAATTAGTGGTGAGTACTTTAACTAAAAAAAATATTTTGGATAGAACTAGTTTACAAAGTTTTGATCTAAGACCACTTCGCGTACTACATGAAAAATACCCAAGTATTAAAACTGCTTATTTAGTATTTGGAGAAGCTTGTGCTAATGCTGAAAAGCAAATAGCGCTTCTAGGTTTTCAGCCTACTATTTATAGTCCAGAATATAAATATGTAAACCAGGCTATGATTGACTATTGTCATCAAAAAAATATGCAGGTTATTCCTTGGACGGTGAATACAAAAGAAGAAATAAATGCTTTGATACAATTAAAGGTGGATGGAATTATTACAGACTATCCTAATTTGTATTAGTAACTAGTTTCTATTAGTTACTAGAAAGAATTATTAGATGATTCGTTGAGTAGTGCTTGCTTTTGAAACTAGGCCATTGGTATCAACGCCCTTTATTAAAACCAGTCCTGGCTTTTTTCCTTTTTCAAAACTACCTAAGCCTTTTTCCATTTGTAATGCACGCGCACCATTGAGTGTCGCCCAGCCCAACATTTCAGCAAGTGGAATAGAAGGATTATGTTTTTGAATAGTTTTTAATTCATCCAATATATTTAAAGACCAATTACTTGCATAACTATCGGTACCTATTACTATTTCAGCCCCATTTGCACGAAGTAGTTCAATGGGTGGCATAGTTTCTTCGATATACTGGTTTGCATTTGGACATAAACACCAAAAGCTATTGGGCATTTCTTTTTGAACAGCTTTAATATCTGAAGCATTGGTAAAACTATTATGCACTAAAATACTTCTAGCTGCTTTTTTAAAATAAGGCAGCACCGATTGTAAACTACTGAGTCCCGTTGCTTCAAAAAAATCAAGCGATACCTTTGTTCTTTCATACATACCTAAAAAGGAACCCGATTTTTTTTCAAAGAATACATTTTCATCCATGGTTTCTTGGTTGTGCATGCTAATAGTATGCGCACCAAAATAATGGGATAGTAGTTTCCATAAATTAAAACTTACCGAATAAGGGGCATGAGGCACTAGTGATGCACGAATACAATTTTGTTCAAAAGCTTCTTGCAATTTTAATCCCGCATTTATTTTATCTTCAGCACGTGTTGGATCTAAATCATATAATTCAACAAAACTATAATAAGCTAGTTTGTGTTTTTGTTTTATACTAAGTGTATCAAGGGTATTACAAATATCTCCTACTGCTACAATTCCATTATTATACATTTCATCTTCTGCCGAACGAATAGCCTCTTGAATAATATTGTCCTCTACTTTTCGCAATCCCACAATTTGTTTTACAAATTCTTGTAATCCTACATTCGCTGGAATCATGCCCTTCATATGTGATAGTTCCAAATGGCAATGTGCATTAATAAATCCTGGCGTAAGTATGCCTTCAAAACTTTGAATGTCTTCTCCAGCCTCTTCAATTCCTACCAAGGCCTCAATGGTCCCGTCCTTTTGGGTGATTAAAACCAGCTGGTCCTCCAAAAGCTCGGTTCCGGTAAAAATTTGAGTGGCTTGAAATTTTTGATACATATGTATAATGTCCCTTTTCTAAGAATCTGCTTAAAAATAGGCTAGAATTGCCAAAAACCAGTTAATCCAGGCTCAAAACTTTGGTCTAATGAGCAGCCATCTATTTATAACTGCTTGATTTTCAGTACCTATTTAGTATCATCTATTTTACGATACAAAATTATTATTGATTATCAATTAGTTACAAAGACGTGATATAAAAACAAAGCCCAAATTATTGGGAAAAGACAAAATCCCCCCTTACCTTCGCCCTCCCTTATAAAACAGGGATATTTTATGGCTGTCGGGATAGCGCAGCCTCATTAAAACAAAGAATTATGAGTAAACTACATTTCACCACGAAGCACGCCAACGCGGCTACCGTTCAACATGGCTGGTACATTGTTGATGGTACTAATCAAACCGTAGGACGTATTGCTTCAAAAATCGCAGCTGTTCTACGTGGTAAGAACAAAGCTTATTACACACCGCACGTTGATTGCGGAGACTATGTAATTATTATTAATGCAGAAAAAGTAAAGTTGACTGGAAACAAATTCCACGACAAACAATACTTAAACTATTCTGGTTACCCAGGTGGTAAAAAAGAAGAAGCTGCTGAAGATTTAATCAAGCGTCGTCCAGAAGTAATTATGGAGAGAGCGGTTAAAGGTATGTTACCTAAAAATCGTTTAGGACGTAAGATGGTGAAGAAATTGTTTGTGTATGCTGGTGACAAACACCCACATACTGCACAACAACCTAAAGAATTTAAATTTTAATTAATTCCAAATATAAATAAATGGAAAAGCAAACAAATGCAGTTGGTCGTCGTAAGGAAGCAGTAACACGCGTTTTTGTTAGTAAGGGTAGTGGAAAAATTACCGTGAACGACAAAGACTATAAACACTATTTTCCTTTAGTGTATTTACAAAATCAAGTAGAAGCTCCTTTGAAATTAGCGGAAGCACTTGGTAAATACGATATCGTAATTAACGCACAAGGTGGTGGTTTAAAAGGCCAAGCCGAAGCAGCCAAATTAGGTATTGCGCGCGTATTAATAGAACTAAATCCTGAATTGCGTCCTGCTTTAAAAGCAGCCGGACAATTAACGCGTGACCCTCGTAGCGTTGAGCGTAAGAAATTCGGACATAAGAAAGCACGTAGAAGCTTCCAGTTCAGCAAACGTTAATCCAAAGACTTATTACTTATTAATTCATTACAACAAATTATACAAATGGAAAATAACACTTCATTACAACAGCAATTACTGGAGGCCGGCGTTCACTTTGGTCACCTTAAGAAGAAGTGGAACCCTAAAATGTTACCTTATATTTTCGCAGAGAAAAAAGGAATACATATTATCGACTTAAATAAAACAGTTGATCATTTACAACAAACTGCTGCTGCTTTAAAGCAAATCGCTAAAAGTGGTAAGAAGATTATGTTCGTAGCTACTAAGAAGCAAGCGAAAGAAATTGTAAGTGAGTGTGCTAAAAAAGTAAACATGCCTTACGCTACAGAGCGTTGGTTAGGTGGTATGTTAACCAATTTCAATACAGTTCGTAAGAGTGTAAAGAAAATGCAAAGCATTGAAAAAATGTTAGCAGATGGTAGCGCAGAAAGCTTAACTAAAAAAGAGCGTTTGACATTAGGTCGTGATAAAGATAAAATGGAAAAAGTATTAGGTGGTATCGCTCAATTGGGCCGTTTACCAGCTGCTTTATTCTTAGTCGATATCGGACACGAGCATATTGCACTTGCAGAAGCAAAGCGTTTAGGTATTCAAACATTTGGTATGGTAGATACTAACTGTGATCCTAACAAAGTAGATTTTTCTATTCCTGCAAATGATGATGCAACAAAATCTATCGCGATTATTACAAACTATATTACTGCTGCCATCGCTGAAGGTTTAGCGGAGCGTCAAGCTTCTAAAGATGACGAAGGCGAAACTGAAGAAGGCAACAATGAAAACGAAGCAAAAGCAAAACGTATGGAAGCCGAAGCAAACGCTGAAGGTGGAAGAGGTAAGCGTGGTGCGGGTGCTGCTCCAACAGCTCCAGGTGCACCTAAGCGTCGTATTCAAAGTACACGTCGCCCAGCAGGTAAATAAATATTAACCAATTGGGTTATTGGTGTCCTTGGGATACTAATGACCCAATTGTTTTTTTCGATACGAAGCCGTATCCCATTTTTTAACAATCTTATTTTAAAATATATTTTATGAGTACAATAACAGCTGCTGACATTAATAAATTACGTCAAGCAACAGGTGCTGGTATGATGGATTGCAGAAAAGCATTAACTGAAACCAATAACGATTTTGAAGCAGCTATTGATTGGTTGCGTAAGCAAGGTCAAAAAGTAGCGGCTAAGCGTAGCGATCGTGAAGCAAAAGAAGGTGTAATTATTGCACAAACTTCTGCCGATCATAAAACTGGTTTTGTAGTTTGTATTTCTTGTGAAACAGATTTCGTTTCTAAGAATGCAGAATTCGTAGCCTTTGCACAAGTGATTGCAGACGCTGCAGTTGCCAACAATGTAAAGTCTGCTGCTGAATTAAATGAAGTAAGCGTGAACGGCACAAAAGTGTCTGACATGATTAATGATAAATTAGCTTCTATTGGAGAAAAAATTGGAGTAGCAAAATTCGAAAGAGTAGACGCTGCTTATGTTGCCTCTTATATACATGGTTCTTACAGAATGGGTGTATTAGTAGGTTTAAGTGCTGAAGCTGCTGAAGTAGGTAAAGACTTAGCCATGCAAATTGCTGCTATGAACCCAGTAGCTGTAGATCCTGAATCAGTGCCTGCTGAAACAGTTGCTCGTGAGCGTGCTATCATTATTGATACCATGAAAGAAGATCCTAAAATGGCTGGCAAACCAGAAGAGATGATTGCTAAGATTGCAGAAGGTAAAATCAATGCATTCTTTAAAGAACAAACATTGTTAGCGCAAGCCTTTGTAAAAGACGGCGGGAAAACAGTGGGTGAGTATGTAAAGTCGGTTGACGGTGCATTGAAAGTGACTGAATTCAAGCGTGTGGCCTTAGGATAAATTGCAAGTGAACAGTGCTTCATGCAAAAAATCCAAATGGTTCAAATACCTAGGTAGTAACTAACTAGCATAATAGTATAAAAAGGGTCCCAAGCAATTGGGACCCTTTTTTTTAATACATTATTCTATAAAACGTATAAAGTATTGATATATAATTAAATATTAAAAATAAATTATTATTTCACTTAAAAAAGTGAATCATTATGCTATTTCGTATTATAAAAAATATTAATTTAGAAATAATCCTAATTTATGCGCAAATTAATTATCCTTTTTTTGATTTTTGGCTATACCCAAATAATGGCTCAAAACCTTGAAACCAGCTTTAAGGTTAAATATAAAAACAATAAGATTTTAGTAGAAGATCAGACCCCTTTTAATTTGTGGTTGATCAATCAAAGAGACTATACTTTTGATATTTCAGACCCTAGTTTAGCGGGACAGGAATTGTCTTTCAGTTTTGTAAATGATGCAGTTCAAAATAATCTACCTAATATTAGTAGTTATTATAAAAAAACGGGTAAAGAGGGGGAGGCTAATGCAAATATTAAAATTAATATGGCTATAAATGGCATGGATCCCATGTTAGTTGTCTATTTATACTCAGAAAAACAAGCATCTGCAGGCGGTAAAGTTTATTTCTCAAATCATTTGAATGATAACTATACTTTCTTCAATAATAGAATGTACAAACAATATAAAGTCATGCAATCTTTTGATACAAAGCTTGGCTATAAATTAAATAAAAATGTTCCATTTTCTGGTAATGAAGAAATAGGGCTTTATGTTGATTTAAATAAAGATAAGAATCTTGACCTAGTTTATGCAGCAGATCAATTGTATTCAAAAGATGCTTTATTTAATACCGCTAAATTAATGGTCCCTATCTATTTTACAATTCAACATAATAAAGAACAAGAAAATCCTTTAACAATAAATATTTCAAATGAAGATTTATCTAAACCTAATTCTGTCCCAAAAACTTTGCTGCATAATTGGGATATAAAAACTGAATTGGATTTAGATGGCGATGGCGTTAAAGAGTTCTTAAATTGGGGCGAACATTATCATGTAGGCCCAAGTCCACTTTGGAAGGATGTTGCAACACAATTAGGAATGACCAGTGGAGTTGATTATGGTCCTGCAGCTTCTCCAGAAGCAGCCACTTTCTACGATCCAGTATTTTACCTTAGAAAATTTAGGTATTATAAAGTTGATTCAAATAGATTAATAGATAAAGCAAGTCAAATCCCAGCTTATCAAGTGGTAACAGGTGCTTTTTTTGGTGCAGGAGGCGATGTAGATAATGATGGAGACAATGATATAATATTAAAAGCTAATAATGGTAGAGGTAAAATATTATACAATGATGGTAAGGGCCTATTTAATAATTCCATAGATATGGATGAAATTCCAAGAATTTATCCTGGCGAAGATTTTAATAGAAGTGACGGCTATCATTATCCCTATTTGATAGATATGAATAATGATGGTTATCGAGATTGGATTTTAACTTTAAATGCGCCCAACCCAACAGAACCCATTAGATTGGTATATTATGCTAATAACAAAGGCATATTTGATATTAAAAATCCAGTTGATATTTTTTCTAAAAATAATGTTTATGGTAAGGATAACTTTTTATCTTATACTTTAATACAAATGAAAGAAGCCGATTTAAATAAAGATGGGACTAAAGAACTCATATTTTTATTTGGAAACTTATCAAATCAGGATTATTTAAAAATTCTTCCAAGAAATACTTTTAAGGTTTTATCAATTACTAAATCGGGTAATATTGATGTAACTGGCACCTATTTTCCCAATAATACAAATATTGTTGAAACCGGGAATGCTATGAAAGGCTTTAATATTATAGATGTAGATGGAGACGGATTATTAGACTTTTTACCAAGATTTGAAATGTACGATCCAAAGTATGCAAATTGGTTCCCAACAGGTGCATGGAGAGGATATTGGAATAATAAAACAAGCTTTCAGTATTATGCATTCAATGGCACAAATTATGAGATAAAATCTTTAGGTAAAATCTTGTCTTCTACATCTAGTTCTAATAATTCTAATACGCCAGCAAACTTAAAAGAAGAGCAAACTTTAACCAATTATATTGAAGTAGTTGATTTGAATAATGATAATATTCCAGAGTATTTTACTGCTCAAAGCGGTATGGGAAGTCTTCACAAATCGGTAACTGATTTTTCAATAGGTAATAAAACTATTAATGTTAAAGAGGTTATAACCAAAGGATCTTATATTGGTTCTTTAAAAATTGACGGATATGATACAACTCAAATTGAATATAGTATTGTAAATCCATCAACAGATACAAGTATTATTATAAAAAATAGTAATCAAGTTTTTTTAAATCAATTATTAGATAGATCTAAAAATTTATATCATACAGCATTCGTAAAACTTACGCATAAAACATTAAATATTTCTAATTATGGTTATATTAAATTAAATGTTACAGCAGATATACCAGAGCAACCCAAAATTTTAACTATCAATGCTGATACAAGTTCTAATGCATCATTATGTTTAAAAATTCCTGGTTCAATTTTAATTAAATCTGATTCTGTTACAAAGATTGAAAAATTTACATTCGAAATTTCCAGTGATATAAATTTCACCACAGTTAAAATAATAGAGTCTACAACCGCGCAAATACAATATGATTATACACAAGAAAATAAATTCTATGTAAGAGTTAAGACTGCTAATAAAAATGGAAGTAGCGTTTATTCTACAATTAAATCTTTTTCAATAAAAACATTACCGCCTATACCTACTATTTCTCGAGATGCAGATAATAATTTAATTTCTTCAGCAGCATCGGGAAATATTTGGTATAAAGATGGTGATGATACGAAAGAAAAAGAACAAAAATTTAAACCCAAGGACCATGGTAGTTATAATGTAAAAGTAACTCAAGATGGTTGTACAGTAAGCTCTTCAAATTATTATTATGTAGTTACAGACATTTTAAATATTAGTGCTACAGAATTTATTAAATTAGTTCCTAACCCTTTTGTAAATAAGATAAATATAGAATTTAGAATAAATGGGCATAACAAAATAAATATAGAAGTCATTTCATTAACTAGTGGAATAAGGGTATTAAATTTTAAAGATATATTAACTGGTAGCTCAATTTTATTGCCAAATCTTGCTAGTGGCCTGTATTTATTTAAAGTAAGTTCACAAGACTTTAAAGTTGTACATCAGTTCAAAATGGTTAAAATATAAGCAGTTGTCAAAATTTTTATAAAGAGAGCTCATTTGGGCTCTCTTTTTTATTTAAAAAAAGGTATCTTGCAAGTACAAAATACCTAGAACTATGTTGCCAAAATACAAGCGTGTATTATTGAAATTATCAGGAGAGGCATTATTAGGAAATCAAAAAACCGGAGATCCCTTTGATCCTAAAATTATTGAGCAATATGCCAACGAAATTAAGCAAGTAGTAGAGCTGGGTGTACAAGTAGCTATCGTTATCGGAGGGGGTAATATTTATAGAGGCATGAATGAAGCCGATAGTGGTATTGAACGTGCACATGGAGATTATATGGGAATGCTTGCCACTGTAATTAATGCCATGGCCATTCAAGCCATGTTAGAGAAAATTGGTGTGTATACTCGTTTACAATCTGCCATTGTAATGGAGCAAGTAGCTGAACCTTATATTCGTCGTAAAGCACTTCGTCATTTAGAGAAAGGACGTGTGGTAATATTTGGTGCAGGTACAGGTAATCCTTATTTCACTACCGATACCGCAGGATCACTACGTGCCATTGAAATGAAGGCCGATGTTATTTTAAAAGGAACCCGTGTAGATGGAATATATGATAGCGACCCTGAAAAAAATCCAGCGGCCGTAAAATTTGAAAAAATTAGCTTCCAAGAATGTATATCAAAGAACTTAAAAGTAATGGATACCACTGCATTTACTTTATGCATGGAAAACAAATTACCTATAATTGTATTTGACATGAACCAACCTGGAAATTTATTAAAAGTAGTACAAGGAGCAGCTATAGGTACTTTAGTGGGCTAGTAGGGGGATAAAAATGGAATATTTCAACCACTGATGTAATTTTTACCTGGTTTCTAGTTCGCTTTCTTAATTTTAAAGTATGCAAAAATCAATCTCTTTAATTTTTATTCTTTGCCTTGTAGTGCTTGCTTCAACAAGCACCTATGCACAAAAAACTTTAAGTTTAAACGAAGCCATTCAAACTGCTTTAAAAAACAGTTATGATATTCAATTGGTGGAGAATAATTTAGCCATTGCTAAAAACAATAACAATATTGGCGTAGCAGGCGGTTTGCCCACTATTACCAATACAACCACCAACAACAATACATTAACCACCATTAATCAAACATTTCCAGACGCAAATAGAAATACTTCACGTAATGGTGTGGATGGTAGTACTTTAAATAATGGCTTGAATGCGAGTATACTACTATTCAATGGCTATAGAGTTCAGGCCACTAAAAGCCGTTTGGCAAGTTTAGAAACACAAAATAAGTCTTTACTTGAATCGCAATTATTGAATACCATTTCAATAGTTATGCAACAATATTATAATGTTGTTCGTCAACAAGCATTTTTAAAAACTATTCAAAAGTCCATTGAAACCTCAAAGCAAAGATTAGAGATTATTGAAACGCGTCAAAAAATTGGAGTGGCCAATCAAGCCGATTTTTTACAATCTAATTTAGATTTAAATGCGTTAATACAGGCTGAGCAAAATCAATTATTAATTATTGACCAAGCCAAGGCCGATTTGTTAAACACCATTGTACTTCCCGCTAAAACACCTGTTCTGATCAACGATAGTATTCAAATAGACGATCAATTGGTATTGTCCGTAGTGGAAGCGAAAATGAAAACTCATCCTTTATTACAATCAGCACAACAATTAATTAATGTCAATCAGTTTTTGGAAAAGGAAACCAAGTCTTTAACGTATCCTACCTTAAGAGCCAGTACAGGCTATAATTACAATAGCAATAAGTCTGCGGCTGGTTTTATATTATTGAATGAAAGTTATGGTCCTTTTTTAGGTGTGAACTTAAGTATACCTCTTTATAATGGGGGTGCCAATAAACGCGCTATTAAAAATGCAGCTATTAATACAAATAATGCAAAAATTCAATTCCAAAATACAGAGCAGAATTTAACTACTGAATTATTTAAAACTTATCAGAGTTATAAAAATAGTTTAAAGCAAACACCTATTGAAATTCAAAATTTTGAAATGTCACAATCCTTATTAGATTTAGTGATGCAAAAATATCAATTAGGCCAAGCCACTATGGTAGATGTAAAACAAGCACAGCAAAGTTTTGAAACCGCTGGATTTAGATTAGTGAGCTTGCGTTTCAGTGCAAAAATTGCTGAAATAGAATTAAAGCGTTTATCCAATCAACTGACATTTTAAAGTATAGATGCAATCTAAGCTTCCCCATATTGGCACTAGTATTTTTACAGTAATGAGTCAATTGGCGGTGAAGCATAATGCCATTAATTTAGGCCAGGGCTTTCCCGATTTTCCTATGAGTGAAGCGCTCATTGATTGTGTCACTGAGGCTATGAAGGCCGGTGGGAACCAATATGCGCATACCAATGGGGTACCTTTATTAAGAGAAAGGCTATCGGAGAAAATTAATTCATTATACGGCACTATTATTAATGCTGAAACGGAAATTACCGTTACACCCGGCGGTACCTATGCTATCTTTTCTGCCTTTTCTACCATTATACAACCGGGCGATGAAGTTATAATTTTTGAACCTGCTTATGATAGTTATATACCTAATATTACATTTAACGGAGGGGTAGTGGTACCCATTGCTTTAACTTATCCTAATTATAGTATTCCTTGGGATACCTTAAAGGCAGCCATTACCAAAAAGACCAAGGCTATTTTAATGAATATGCCGCATAATCCTACTGGGATGGTAATGACAAAAGAGGATATTCTACAATTACAAGAAATTGTGGTTTCCAATAATTTGTATTTAATAAGTGATGAGGTATACGAGCATTTAATTTATGATGATAAAAAACATGAATCGGTCATTAAGTATCCCGAATTATTCGCGCGTAGTTTTGTTTGCTTTTCTTTTGGTAAAACCTATCACTGCACAGGCTGGAAACTAGGCTACTGCGTGGCTCCAGAAAATTTAATGAAAGAGTATCGAAAAATACATCAGTTCAATGCCTTTAGTTGTGATACCCCTAAACAATTAGGTATTGCTAAACATATGCTAGATAAAGAAGCTTATTTAAGTTTAGGTAATTTCTATCAAGCCAAAAGAGACTACCTAAGAAAATTATTAGCAAGCACTCCTTTAAAATATATTCCTTCTTCTGGTTCTTATTTTGAATCTTATAGTTATGCTGCAATATCGAATGAATCTGATAAAGTATTTGCAGAAAAATTAGTGAAAGACTATGGTGTAGCGGTAATACCTATGTCTGCTTTTTATCAAGATGCCACCGACAACAAAGTCATACGACTCTGCTTTGCTAAAAAAGAAGCTACATTAGAAGCCGCTGCTGCTTGTTTACAAAAATTATAAATAACATAAAACCTTATATTTTATGTTAACCATTCGCAGTCAATTTTCAAATCATTTTAATCAGCACCCTGCCTTGGTAGTTAAATCACCAGGTAGAATAAATTTAATAGGGGAGCATACCGATTATAACCATGGTTTTGTACTACCCGCTGCCATTGATAAATACATTGAAGTAGCCATTAGCAAAAGAACCGATGGTGCTATACATATGGTTGCCTTGGATTTAGGAGAAACTATTATACTACCTATTCATAATTTAATACCTCATGCTACACAATGGGTAAATTATATTATTGGGGTAGTGGATCAGGTATTCAATAAGAGTCAGTCTGCTAATAATTTTATTGGTACTCAAAATACATTAACTAAGACTGAAATTACGACAGCTGTTAATGATACAAACTTATCCGGTGGCTTTAACATTTGTATACAAGGCAATATTCCATTAGGCGCTGGCCTTTCAAGCTCTGCTGCTGTTGAGTGCGCAGTATTATTTGCAATCAATGAATTGTACAATTTATCACTTAGCAAAATGCAAATGGCCTTAATGGCTCAGCAAGCTGAACATAAATTTGCAGGGGTGAAATGTGGCCTAATGGATATGTTTGCAAGTTTGCATGGACAAAAAAACAAAGCCATTTTATTAGACTGTGCTAGTTTGGACTTTACTTATTACCCCCTTGAATTAAAAGACTATAGTATTGTTTTATTCGATACACAAATTAAACATGCATTAGCTTCCTCTGAATACAATACCCGCCGCTTAGAGTGTGAGCAAGGATTAAAAATAATTCAAGAAAAATATCCTAGTGTAAAAACGTTCAGAGATATAAGTATAGAACAAGTAGAAGCTTGTTTGGCATCTAATGCTATTTCCAAAAATGAAATAAGTGAAAATATAATACAAGATAAAACTGCAAGAGAGAAAAGTGCTAAGATTTATCAAAGATGTAAATATGTAGTAGAAGAAATTGCTCGTGTGCAATTAGCCGTGCAGGATTTACAAAAAGGAGATATGCAGGCCTTTGGAAAAAAAATGTTTGAGACACATGAAGGATTATCCAAATTATATGAAGTGAGTTGCCCTGAATTAGATTTTTTAGTAAATGAGCTTTCCAATAATGAAAATGT
>Ga0315899_10002293_pt1 | contig 21231 bp, 14 predicted proteins | sample LakEriMetagenome_2_FD_203518 | JGI IMG/M metagenome (GOLD analysis project Ga0315899, IMG submission 203518) | Freshwater fungal communities from buoy surface, Lake Erie, Ohio, United States - Buoy 4 MA112 | ecosystem: Environmental > Aquatic > Freshwater > Lake | place: USA: Lake Erie, Ohio... | reverse complement strand
GACTGGTATGCGGATTTAAGTGGATTAGGATTTGGCATTGCATTATTCCTGTTTGTTCGCAGCCACTTACCGGAGCTGTGCCAAGCTCGCGGCGCTGAGAAATGACACAACTTTCGTTCGTAATTCCCCTTCTCAATGAGCAATCGACGCTGTGTGAACTCGTCGACCGCATCGAGTCCGTTTGCCAATCGAACGCAATCACTCCCTTTGAGATCCTGTTGATCGATGACGGATCTTCGGACGAGTCCTGGAACGAGATCGAGAGATTGGCGAAATCCAAGTCGACGGTCCACGGGATACGATTTCGCAGGAACTTCGGAAAAGCAGCCGCGCTATCCGCTGGGTTTCGGCAAGCGACCGGCAAAATCATCATCACGATGGATGCGGATCTTCAGGACGATCCGAAAGAGATCCCACGAATGCTCGCCAAGCTTGACGAAGGCTATGACGTGGTCAGCGGTTGGAAACAACGCCGATTCGACCCTTGGCATAAACGCTGGCCATCGAAAGTCTTCAATGGGATACTGCGCTATTTTTCTCGACTTCCCCTGCATGACTTCAACTGTGGCTTCAAAGCTTATCGCAAGGATGTTCTCGAAGAAATCAGCCTCTACGGCGAGATGCATCGTTTTATCCCGGTGCTAGCTGCCGCAAGAGGATTTCGAGTTGCCGAGATCACCGTAGAGCATCACCCTCGACTTCACGGGCAATCGAAATACGGCTGGTCGCGGATTCCGAAAGGTCTGATGGACTTGGCCACCGTGGTCTTCTTGACCCGCTTTCGATACCGTCCACAACACTTGCTCGGGGGACTCGGTGGCTGCTTGCTACTCCTAGGGTCGGCTCTACTCGTGACCTTGATGATCGCTTGGGTCTGGACACGAGCCATCGGCTCACAGACGCCGATCCATCTGCACGAACGAGCTTCTTTCTTTGTTGCAATCCTTCTGATCATGCTCGGGATCCAATCCTTCGCAACGGGCCTTCTCGCAGAACTACTGGTGGCAAATTCCGGAAACACTCGCCCCATCTACTCCATCGCCGAGTCCACAACGACAACTTCAAACCACAACCTTCATTGAACACACCTCACCCCACAAGCTGAGCACAATCAGCTGACATCACACGAGTTAACACCATGACCAACGACTTTCAATCCACTTCGGTCGTTATCTCGACGCGCACCCTTGGGTGGTGGATGATCCTCCTTGCGACCACTGTTAATCTCGCAAGGATTTGCGGCATCACTGCGGTGAATAACGAAGTCCCATTTCTCAGCGCAAACGATCGATCGCGCTGGAGCGCCATCGCAGCCTTGACGCAAGAAGGCCGCTGGGAGATCGACTCCATCGTCGAGATCCTCGACAGCAAAGGGAAATCGAAGTTATGGAATACCATCGATATGGTTCGCCATCGTGGTGCTGATGGCCAAGAACACAGCTATTCGAGCAAACCACCATTGTTGACGTTGATGCTTGCTGCCGTCACGAAACCAGTGATGATGGCCGTTCACGCCGTACGAGGAAAACAACTCACCGAAGATCCATTTTTGATCGGACGCATCGTGTTGGTGCTCGTCAATCTTATCCCACTGGCCCTGTGGTGGTGCTTGCTTCATCGATGGCTCGAGCAACATGTCCCGAGAGCTTGGACCCGTTTCATCACCCTCTCGCTTGCTCTCTGGGGTACATACCTGACGACTTTCGTAGTCACCTTGAACAACCATTTGCACGGCGCGATATTTTTCTCAATCAGCCTCGCCTTCGCTTGGCAGATCATCCAAGCCGCACAAAGCGGCACCAAAGCTCCTTGGAACGCTTGGCTTAGCCTCGGCACGGCCACCGCTCTAGCCGTCGCTTGCGAACTACCCGCACTAGCTTGGGCCGCCGCCATCGGCGGCATCGTCTTCCTCGCTGACTGGCGTCGGATGCTACTCGGGTTCGGTTTCTCCTCGGCACTGATCGCAGCTTCCTTCCTCATGACGAACTACTGGGCTCACGGCGATTGGAGACCTCCCTACTCCCACCGCTCTGTTGGCGAAAAAATCGGATCCGTATCCTTGAACCTTGAAAACCTCAAACGAGCCGTCGCGAACAAAGATGACTTGAAGAAAATCAAAGAACTCCCCGAGCAGTCGATGTGGATTGCATCGATCACTGAACAAGTAGCAGACAAGCAAATCACCCCCGACTCCCGCATCATCCCAGCGCGATTAGATGGGGTGTGGCAAGTCATCGATGAGAGTTCGGGCTACCGCGTTGCCTTGGCCCCATCCTCTTCCGAAAATTCATCCGCAAATTCACCCACAAATTTATCAGCAAACAATACCGACGAAACGAACCAAGGGGACTCCGACAAGGCCAGCCAATCTACCCCGACTCAATGGAACGTTCATCGCTGGGATGACTGGTACGACTACCCCAAGTCCTATTGGCTACCGGGAAGCAAGAAGGGAGTCGACCTGGGTGAGCCGAACCGTTGGATGTATCTGCTTCATTTCACCATCGGACACCATGGGATTTTTTCACTGACTCCCATCTGGATATGGGCATTCTTAGGGGGTGCCCTGTGGTGCTTCCAAGGCCCCGATGCCTTGAAGGGCCGACGGACCAGCACGCAGGATCTCTCAAGCGAATATCTTGCTGAGTCTCTGCCGGAAAACCGATTACAAGGTCTACGCCGCTGGATCCTCAGCGAGCAGGGCATCGCCGCTGCCTTGCTCGCCGTCTCCGTCGCTTGCATGATTTTTTACACCACCCGCGAGACCGTCGATCGAAATTACGGTGGGGTTTCAAGCGGATTCAGGTGGCTCTTTTGGCTTATCCCAGGCTGGATTTGGCTCGCAATTCCTGCTATCGACCGCTGCGCTTCGAAACCATTCTGGCGTGGCTGGGTCTACCTCGCGTTGACCATCAGCATCTTCTCCATCACCATTTCCTGGCCAAATCCGTGGTCACACCCCTGGCCATATCGTATCTTGATGTGGCTCTATCCTGAAGCTTTTCAGTAACTCAACCCAACCGATAACTCTTAACCTGTTGTATTTCTAGCGCGATTGTGGAAGATGACTACTGCGCTAGACCTGCATGCCTTGTACATCGCACATGCTCCTTTGAAAGGAAACCCTTTGCCATGCTCGCACGGATCGTTTCGTCCATAAAAATCCCAGCTAATCGGCACCCCCTTAAACGCACAATGAGCCAAAGCTCAATGTTTGGTCGTCACCATACTTCGACCACGCACTTACCTTCGACTTATCTGCATGCAATCCTCGCCATCATCGGACTTGCCGCCGGCTTTTGGGCTTCCGAGCCAACGCTATGCGCTCAAGATTCTGCACCTTCGTATGCCCCTGATAAACCGATCGAAGGATCGATCGAAATCGTCGGCTCGACGTTGATGCAACCGATCGCCGCCCTATGGATGGACGAATTCTCCAAAATCCACCCTGAACTCAAAAGCACAATCGACTGCCAAGGCTCCGAAGAATCCTTCAAGAAGGTCGCTAATCCTACGGCAGTTGTCGGCTTGCTGAGCCGAGAAGTCACTGCCGAGGAACTTGCATCTCTGAATACCGATGCCAAAAACCGGATAGTGGCAATCAGCGTTGGATACGATGTCATCTCGATCATCGTGAATCCGAAAAACCCTCTACGAGCCCTCGCTTGGGATGCAAAACTTGGCTCCCCCTTGAGCCTCGGTGGCGAGAAGTCGATTACCACGTGGGGTGATCTCGGTGTAGAAGGTGAATTAGCGGACAAAGCGCTCAATTTCGTCGTTATCGGCAAAAATCACGGTTTGCGAACCGTCTCCGAATCGGTCTTGGCAATCCAAGGCAAACCAGATGTGAAATTGATCGAGAAGGAAAGCCAACTTGAGATCTTAGAAGCCGTCGCAGCAGACCCGGCTGCGATCGCCGTCGTGAGTTCTACTAGGATCACCAAGGACTCCGTTCGTCCACTCCCCATCGCGCTCGACGCAAGTCGCATCATTTCCTCGACCAATCCACAAGCAGTGGATTTGGGATACCCTCTTTTGCGTAAACTCACCGTAGTTGCACGACTCGATGAATCCGGAAAGCTTGCTCCGCAAATCGAGGAATTCGTTCGATTCGTTCTCAGCAGCCAAGGCCAAGACTCCCTCGTCAAAGACGGATTTGTCCCCCTCGATCGCTCCGATATTTATGCCCAACAGGAACTCCTCGGCTGGGAAGTCCTCAAGTAATCAACCCGAACTATCCATCTACTTGCAATCCATGCCACGAGGCAATCATGTTCCTACCAACAAAGCAAAACCGCTCACGAACTCTATCGAGTCTCATCGCCTTTCCAGGCGTCCTAAAGTTCTTTTTCCTTTTCGGAATCCTTGCATTAGGAGCCTCGGTTTCGAGAGCTCAAGACGATCGGGATCGAGATGCATTCAGCGATGATCCCATCGGACAGTCACGCGTCGCAATGCCCGGTGGCCAAGAACGCTATCTACCTCCCGGTCAACAACCCCCGACCAACTTCAAGCTCGGGATCTACTCAAGAAATACCTCGACCGGTGTTCTGGTAAGCAACGTGGTGCCAGGTTCGGTCGCTCAGCAATCTGGAATTGAAGCCCAAGACATCATCATCGCCGTCAATGGGTACCAAGTCGGCGTGATAAACGGCAGGACATATGACATTGCCGACGAACTGGCTCGACGTGTCGACGCGCAAGGCCGCGCGAACTTGCTCGTCCAAAACCACCGCGATTCGAGATTGGTCAACATCCCTGTGCAGTTCTTCGGCGGCTCTCAAGGATTTGGAACTTCGATCTTCGGCAGCGCGAACACGGGAAATCGCAACCTCGTACAACCCGGTTCGATGCTCATCGCAAGAATCGTCGACATCACCTATCCTCAATGGCAAAACGTCTCTCTTGGGGAAACTCAAGTCCCTTATGTCGGACGCTGGCCCATGGATTTCCAAGTCGATGTCGATCCATCCCAAATCCGACCCAATCACCGATATGCCATCGAAGCAAAAATCGTCCAGCGCGGGTACACCGTCTTGGAAATGAACTCCCCAGTACCGGTAAACCTCAACGCCGGAAACCAACGCGTCTCGATGACTCTGGTTCCTCCATCCAACAATGTGAACCCTGGAATCCCAAACAATGCAAATCGGCCAATCGATCGCATTGGACAGTGGTATCAGCAACTTCTCGGTCGCCCCATGAATGACCGTGAATCGACGGTATGGCAACGCGAACTTGCTAAAGGAAAATCGATCGATGAAATCTATGCGACGATCCTAAGTAGCTCTGAGTTCTATGATCGATTCTACGGAAACGTCGATCGCTACATCAACGAACTGTACCAAGTTCTGTTTCGTCGCAATCCGACCCCAATCGAAGTCCAAGCTCTGCGAAACCAATTGGCTCGCCCCACAGAACTTCGACTCCCTGTCGTCCTGAACCTTGTACGACAAAGCAACCGATAACATGCTCCTCTTTTTGGACACGGGGAAAGCTTGAAAACACCGTGCTGTCTCAAAAACACCGTGCTGTCTTGAGGAATACCGATGCAGAGGAATACCGAAGCCACCGCAGCACTAAATTGCAGGGCTTCGATGCTCCGAATACAGGAAGGCTTGGAGCATGACGTTTAGTTCGGCAAAGAAGAGCTCTTGGAAAAACCGCTGGGCTCTGATCAGCGGAGCTTCCAGCGGTCTGGGTTGCCATCTCGCTCGACAACTCGCCATCGAACAAGCCAATGTTATTTTGATTGGTAGACAGCAAGATCGGCTCGATCGACTTCGAAGCGAATGCATCGAATTAGGTGCTCCTTCGGCGGTTTCGATCTCGCTAGATGTCTGCGATAAAACAAGTCGATGGAGCGAACTGAAAGCGATTCTCGATTCTCAGGGATGCGATCTGCTTATCAATGCAATCGGCAAATCCGATCGCGGTGAACTTTCCCAATTAACCGATGACGACTTGCGTTCGCTTGTCGAAGTCAACGTCATCGCCACCCATCGCATGACAAACTTTTGTTGGGACGCATTGCAACAGTCAAAAGGCGTTGTAGTGAACATCGCTTCATTGGCAGGTATTGTTCCGGGCCCGTCGATGGGGGGCTACAGCTTGGCAAAACATGCCCTTGTGGGGATGCACCGACAATGGCGTATCGAAGCGAAAAGCCAAGGCATCCATTTCCTTTTGGTATGCCCAGGTCCGATCGAACGCGATGATTCGCAAGATCGGTACAGCGAGTTGGCATCCAGCCGTGGCTTGGATCCGCAAACAGCCAAGCCAGGGGGTGGGGTTTCCTTGAAGCGACTCGATCCAAAAGAATTGAGCGTCTCTATTCTTCGATCGGCTGCCAACCGCGAGCTTGAACTAATCCGCCCCGCTAAAGCGCGATTGCTTGCCGCTCTGCTTGCACTCTGGCCCAGTTTTGCAGATAGAATCCTGATTAAGAAACTAAACCGCTAACCCTTGAACGCCTTCGCTCGTTCACTCTAGCTCCACTGTAAATCAACAGCTCCACTGTAAATCAACATGACCAACCTTCTGAAATTCCCCGTGTTATGCTTCGCTATGCTCGTCTTCGCATCCTTTGGGATCGCTCAAGAGCAAGCGCAGGTGGCGATCGAAAAGCCTGGCCTTAGCCCCGAGGAACTCTCGGAGCTCGAAGCTTGGATCGAGGAAACACGGCAAGCTTGGGATGTCCCCGGACTATCAGTGGCTATTGTGTGGAACGACCAAGTCATCCATTGCAAAGGATACGGCGTTCGGCAACTTGGGTCCGTCGAAGCGGTCGACAAAGACACGTTATTTGCCATCGCATCGAACTCCAAAGCCTTCACCGCCGATGCGTTAGCGCTGCTCGTCGACGAAGGCAAGTTGCGTTGGGACGATCCGGTTCACAAGTATCTACCTTGGTTGCGTCTGTCGGATCCGTTGGCAAGCCAGGATCTGAGAGTTCGGGACTTGCTGTGCCATCGCAGCGGACTGGGGACCTTCAGCGGCGACTTGCTATGGTGGGGCACATCGTATTCACCGCGAGAGGTTCTAGAGAGATCGGTTCATTTGAAACCAGCAACTCCCTTTCGCGCCAATTACGGTTATTCGAATTTAATGTTTCTAGCCGCAGGAGAAGTCTTATCGAGTATCTCTGGAATGCCTTGGGGAGAATTTGTATCCCAACGGCTGCTGCAACCCTTGGGAATGTCCCGATCGCGATGGTCCGTCTCTCAGTTAAGCGGGATGGAAAACGTTGCGACTCCACATAAAACGACATTGGAAAAAACCACTCCAATACCATGGATGAATTGGGACACGATGGCCGCAGCAGGGGGAATCATCTCGAGCGCGTCGGACATGTCGAAATGGATGCGATTCCAACTTCGCGAAGGTACGGACGAGAACGGCAACGTGATTCTTAGCCCCAAGAGTCACTACGAAACCATGCAGCCCCATACCATTATCCCAGTGTCGAAATCTAGGTCGCAGCGAGTCCCCTCGACCCACTTCCGAAGCTACGCTCTGGGCTGGAGCGTTTCGGACTATCACGGGATTAAACTCGTCGGTCACGGAGGTGGGTACGACGGCATGTATTCCGAGCAAATGATGATCCCGGAACATCGTTTCGGAGTCGTCGTACTGACCAATAGCATGACTCCTATCGGCGATGCGATCGCGCACACGGTAGTCGATCGATTCCTCAAAGCTTCACAAAGGGACGGGGCTTCCCAAAAAGACGGGGCCTCCCAAAAAGACTGGAGCGAAGAAGGGTTTCGAAATTTTCGTCAAGGAAGAGCTGAATTCCAAAACAGGATCGCCAAGGCCACTGCACGGCTTGTGCAAGAAGGGCAGCCCAGTCATCCGCTCGAGAGCTATGTCGGTAAATACCGTTGCCCGTTGTACGGTGATGCGGAAGTCCGCTTGATCGACGGACAACTCCACTTCTTCCTGCTTCCATACCCCGATTTACACGGAAAACTCGAATGGATGCACTACGACACCTTCGCCATCCGTTGGCACCAAACCTACGCTTGGTTCGATACCGGCTCGGTGCATTTCGTCTTCGATGCGCAAGCTCAAGCGGAGCAGATCCGTCTGGATGTCCCCAACGATGATCTATGGTTTTACGAACTTCAACTTCGCCGAGTCCCCTAAAGCAATCTTGCCGTTCTGACACAATAGCACCTAAACTCATCCTGGTATCGGGTCGATGCTCCTTGTAAAATGGGAATGACATCGGCAGGGATCTCCAAGATGCGAACATGTCGTGAAAAAGCTGATCGCAACGACGGTTTAATCCCTTGTGGCTTTTCCTTGCAGTGGGGCGAATCCTTGCAGTGGGGCGAATCCTCGCTGTGGGAGCTAATCCTCGCTGTTGGGTTCATCCTCGCAGCAGGTTTTAGTCTTGCAATCCCTCCTTTTGTCCAAACCGTTAGCCTACTGGCCTGACGCAACCGTCCCCTCCCTTCGACTGCACTTGTGCAGTTCTCGCTATGCACCCAATGAATCCCCCCGCTCCGCGCTCTTTCCTGGTGTGCTCCGTTGCTCTTGCGCTGACGCTCGGCGTTTGGACTGAAGAACGCTGCGTTGCTCAACAACCAGTAGCCCCCCAAAATCCACCGGCAGCTCCCGATTTCCAAACTCAAATACGCCCCATCCTCTCGAACCGCTGTTTCGCTTGTCACGGCCCTGACGAAGGTACCGTCGAATCGGGACTGCGACTCGACTCACAGACCGCATCCCGTGCGCCCGGAGATTCTGGACAAGTCGCAGTAGTTCCCGGGGACCCGGCAAACTCAGAGTTAGTACGGCGCATACTCTCCCAAGAAGAGGATGTGCGGATGCCCCCCCCACACTTCGGGGAGCGACTGACCGAAAAGGAAGTGGCCTTGCTACAAGCTTGGATTTCCTCAGGGGCGACGTATGCAAATCACTGGGCCTACGATAAACCTCACTGGCCTGTGTTGCCCGATGCCATCCAAAGCCCGAATCCATCTGCGGATAGCAAGGCGTTCGACGGCTGGAACGCGAATCCCGTGGATCGCTTTCTGGCTCGCAAGTTGGTAGAGAAGGGATGGACACCTAGCGAACCGGCTAACCCGACGATGCTCTTGCGACGCCTATGCCTCGATATCACCGGTTTACCACCGACCCAAGAAATGATCGATGAATTCGTCGGCAAGCCATCCGAAGAAGCCTACCTGCGCATAGTCGATCGCTTGCTGGCTTCTCCTGCATACGGCGAACATTGGGGTAGGAGATGGTTGGACCTAGCCCGATACGCAGACTCGGCCGGGTATGCTGACGACCCAGCGCGGACGATTTGGGCTTATCGCGATTGGGTTATCCGCGCGATGAATGCCAACATGCCCTTCGATCAGTTCACCATCGAACAACTCGCCGGCGACTTGCTCACGAATCCCACCCCTGACCAACTTGTTGCAACGGCGTTTCACCGCAACACCCTAACGAACAACGAGGGTGGGACGAACGACGAAGAATTTCGCAACGTGGCAATCGTAGACCGAGTCAACACGACCATGGCCGTGTGGATGGGTGTGACTATGGCCTGTGCTCAATGCCACAGCCACAAATACGACCCGATCTCGCAAAAAGAATATTTCCAAGTCTTCGCGGTTCTTAATCAAACCGAAGACACTGACCGAGGAGATGAATCACCGACACTCCCTTGGTATTCTTTCGAGCAACGGGACCGAAAGGACCAACTCGAACTCCGACGCGTTGCACTCGAACAGCAACTCGATTCACCCGCACCTGAATTACTCGCTGCCCAAAAGGTATGGGAACAATTGCTTCGGAACGATACTCCATGGACTCTCGGACAACCTCAAGCGTTGCAGCCAGCAAGCTTGAACTCCAAGTCCGGTGATGCGATTTCCGTTGACGAGAGTGGTCTGATCCGAGTCGATTCGAAAGCCAACAACGACACGTATAGCATCGACGTCCCACTGCCGAACAACTGGAAACCATCTTCAATTACCGGGCTGCAAATCGAATCCGTTCCCGATCCGTCCCTTCCGGGGAAAGGTGCAAGCAACGGTGATGGCAATTTTGTGCTCACCGGTGTCTCTGCTTCGTTTCATCAACGTCCACAACAACGCCCTGTAGGCCGTTTCATTCGAGTGGAACTGCCCGGCAAGGAAAAGATCCTCTCGATCGCTGAACTTCAAGCTTGGAATGGCAACGAGAATGTCGCATTGAAAGGCAAAGCCACCCAGAGCTCAGAAATCCTCGGCGGTGCACCATCGCGAGCAATCGATGGAAATACATCGGGTAAATGGGAAGAGAACTCTGTGACTCACACCAACACGAGCGATTCACCTTGGTGGGAAGTCGACTTAGGGGAGTCCGTCCCCTTGGATCGGATCGCTCTTTTTAACCGGACCGACAATGGACTGATGGGCCGTTCAACCGGGGCGATCGTAAAACTGCTCGATGCATCGCGCACAGAAGTCTTCCGTTCAGACATCGGTAAAGGCGAAGCAGAACATTCCCTTGCACTCGAACAACAATTGATTTGGAAAACAGCCTTTGCCGCTAGCGATTTCGCTCAATCCGGTTTTCCGGCAGAGCATGCGATCGACGAAGACCCCAAAACTGGCTGGGCTGTCGGTGGCTCAATCGATCAACCGCATAAGCTGCAAATCTCTGGAGCTTTGAACACCCCAACTTCAGAGAACAATCCGGCAAGCGGGTCGGACACACCATGGGTCCTCCGGGTGAAAATCGCATTCGATTCCCAGTATCCAAAACTTGTACTCGCACGCTTGCGGATCTCGCTCAGCGACTCAACCGAGCTTGCTGAACAGTTGAAAGTCCCTGCCAATATTCGCTTGATCGCAAAGAATGCAAATCCTTCGGCTCAAGAGCTTCAAACCCTAAATCGCTTCTATGCAAAGGAGATCGCTCCGGAGCGAGAACCGCTGAGAAACGAACTTAGAAAAGTTCAATCGGAATTAACCACCTTCAAGCCCGACACAACGGTTCCCGTTCTAAGAGAACTCGCAGCAAACAAACTCAGAGAAACAAAGATCCAATTGCGTGGGAACTACAAAGTCACTGGTGAAAAGGTTGATCCGGGTGTCCCCAGCATCTTCGGTGAAACTCAAGCTCCTGTGAATGACCGTTTAACGTTGGCTCACTGGTTGGTTTCCAAAGACAATCCTTTGACAGCCCGCGTCCAAGTCAATCGCATGTGGGAGTACCTCTTCGGTGTTGGTATCGTTCGCACGAGTGAGGAATTTGGATCCCAAGGTGACTTACCAACCCATCCTGAACTGCTCGATTACTTGGCGATGGACTTTATGGAAAACGGATGGGACCAGAAACGATTGATTAGAACTCTGGTGCTTTCCAAAGCCTATCAGCAAAGTTCAAGCGTAACACCCGAGCGCTTCGAAGCCGACCCAGAGAACGCTTACGTCTCGCGTGGCCCCCGTTTCCGAGTCTCAGCCGAACAAGTTCGGGACATGGCATTGTGGTCAGCAGGTTTGCTAAGCACGAAATTTTACGGACCACCGACTCGGCCGCCACAACCGAGCATGGGCTTGAGCGCAGCGTTCGGTTCGAGAACCGACTGGGAAACGAGCCAGGGCGCGGATCGCTATCGACGAGCGATCTACACACAGTGGCGTCGTAGCAATCCTTACCCATCGATGGCTACCTTCGACGCCCCGAATCGAGAAGTATGTGTACTGAAACGAGATCGAACAAACACCCCCTTGCAGGCTTTGGTAACCCTCAATGACCCTGCTTTCGTCGAAGCAGCCCAAGGGTTAGCGCGACAGATCTTGAAGCACAACTCGGAAGCCCAATCGAACGACGCACACAAACTTGATCAAATGTTTCGCTCGGTATTAAGTCGGCCACCACAAGAACGCGAGCAATCGTCGCTCGAAGAGTTGCTGCAACAAACCCGTGCTCAATTTGCATCTAATCCAGAACAAGCCATGAAGCTTGCCACCGATCCAATCGGTCCTTTACCGACAGGAATCGAAGCGAACGAGATGGCAGCTTGGGTACTGATCGCCAACGTGCTGCTCAATTTAGACGAATTCCTGATGACACCTTAAGTCTCCCACCACTTCCACCCGCCGGTTCCAACGATCTCGAATCCAACTTGAGAAATAAACATGGATCAACCGCTACACGAACATTTTGCGTTGCAAACCCGACGAGCGTTTCTTAACGGAGCAGGCTTGAGCCTCGGGGCTGTGGCCCTGGCTGACATCCAAGGCAAGCTGAAGGCATCCGAACAAGATCGCTTTTTGTCACCCAAGCAGCCTCATTTCCCGGGCAAAGCAAAACGTGTCATTTATCTACATATGACCGGCTCGCCACCCAACCTGGATCTGTTCGATTACAAACCGAAATTGATCGAACTCGATGGACAAGAAGCTCCTGCTTCGGTGCTTCAAGGCAAAGAGTTTGCGTTCACGACGGGCACCCCAAAGCTCTTGGGGACCAAGCATGAATTTGAGCGGGTTGGCAAAGGTGGTTTGTATCTAAGCGATTGCTTGCCAAGACTCAAGACGGTTGCCGACGAGATGTGTCTTGTTCATAGCGTGTACACAGAGCAGTTCAATCATGCACCTGCGGAATTGCTCGTCTACACCGGGTCCCCTCGCAGCGGACGACCATCCTTCGGATCCTGGGTCACCTACGGGCTGGGGAGTGAGAACGAGAACCTTCCATCCTTTGTCGTATTGATCAGTAGCGGGGTTCAGCCCAATGGTGGCAAAAGCTCGTTCGGAAGTGGCTTTCTGCCGAGCGTGTATCAAGGTGTCCAATGCCGTTCGCAGGGGGATCCCGTGTTGTTCGTATCGAACCCACCGGGAATGGATCGCGAATTGAGGCGGAAAAGCCTCGATACGCTCAATGAGCTCAATGCAATGCAAGCGTCCAATTTCGGCCATCCCGAAACGATGACTCGTATCTCCCAATATGAACTTGCTTATCGCATGCAGACCAGCGTTCCCGAAGTCATGGATATCAGTAAAGAAACCCAAGAGACGCTCGATGCATACGGAGCCAAACCCGGAGCGGCGAGCCTTGCAAACAACTGCTTGCTAGCCCGAAGATTGGTCGAGTCTGGGGTGCGGTATGTGCAACTCTTCGATTGGGGCTGGGACTTCCATGGTACCGGTCCAGGGGAGGACATACGCGATGGGTTGACCAAGAAATGCGAAACCATGGATCGCCCAGTGGCCGCCTTGATTCAAGATTTGAAGAATCGCGGAATGCTTGATGAGACACTGATCATCTGGGGTGGTGAGTTCGGACGCACACCGTTCCGCGAAGGGCGCACTGCGAACGGTGCGTCACTTGGCCGAGATCATTATCCAGACTGCTTTACGATGTGGATGGCAGGGGGTGGCATCAAAGGTGGGTTTGAATATGGTCAAACCGACGAGCTCGGGTTCTCGATCGCCGAGAACCCAGTTCACATTCACGATTTGCAAGCCACATGGATGTATGCATTGGGATTCGATCACACCAAGCTTACATATCGCTTTCAGGGTCGCGATTATCGGCTGACAGACGTGCACGGAAACGTCTTGTTCCCGATCCTTGCATAAAAAAGCAACGTCATGGCGTCTCTAAAACGCCACTGGGCATTACCACGGCCGCGAAGGCGTTATCTACCCAAATGGGTTGAAGTACTTGCGGCTTATTCGGCCGCAAGAAACTCGTAGTCGGCTTGCGTGAGCCTCAACCCAAACCCGCTTGCTAGTTCTTTGACTTGCTCAGAACTTCGGATTCCCACAATCGCTCCGGTGACCGCTGGATTGTGCAACACCCAAGCGATTGCGACCGCACCAGGATTTACGCCCAAGCGATTCGCAACTTGGGCGACCCTCGCAGCGATCTGTAAATTGCGGCTTAACAATGGCTCTTGAAAGTGAACGCTACGCTTGCGCCAATCGTCTTCAGGAAAATTCTCTACTCGCTCGCGCGTCATCGCACCGGTCAACATCCCTGAACCCATTGGGGAATACGCGATCACGCCGATCCCCAAGTTCTGAACGTAAGGTAACGTTTCGGCTTCCACTTCTCGACGTATGAGCGAATAAGGTGGTTGCAGGGAAGTAATCGCACCGAGTTTGCGCACAACCTCCATTTGCGTAGCATTGAAGTTCGATAATCCGATCCAGCGAACCTTTCCTTCACGCTGCAAATCGACCAACGTCCCCCATCCTTCTTCGATGTCTTCTATCGGCTCAGGCCAATGGATTTGGTACAAGTCAATCTGATCGACTCCCAACCTTAACAGACTCGCCTCGCATTCACTTCGAATCGAATCCCTCTTTAAACACTTCACGATCTGTCGATTTGAGTCCCAAGCCCGTTCGCATTTCGTAAACACATACGGCTTCGCTCCGCTGTAGTCTCGAAGAGCCCTTGCGACGACTTCCTCGGAATGACCCAACCCATACACTGCCGCCGTATCGATCCAATTGATTCCGCAATCGAGGGCCGAATGGATCGCACGAATGCTCTCCCGATCATCTTGAGAACTCCACCCAAAAGCCCAATCAGCCCCGCCGATTGCCCAAGCACCAATCCCCACTGGAGTGATCTGCAAATCTGAATTTCCTAACCGCTTGGTTTCCATCGCTGTGGCCTAATCCCTTTTGAGTATTTGAATAAATGTTGAGTAAATGTATTGAACCCGGAGTAATCTTGATGAACTGGCTACCCCCAATCACCTCCGCTACCCGCGAAACGGAACGTCGGTTCCCGATATTGTAGCGGCTTCTTCTCTTTGCCGTCGATTTCTGCAAGAATAGCTTAGCCAGGATGCGATTCCCGTATCGCTCCATCAGGCATTCCCTTCGACTCCGTCTTTTCTAATCGATATGGGTTCCCCCTGTGGTCAACTCGCGAGCAAGCTCTACGATCCAGGAATTGCGGACAGCACTGCAGCTTGTCGCCCCTTACGCTTTCTTAATCGAAGGGCGGGTAATGCGTCGCCTGATCCGGCATCGTTTGGGCCGTGCCAACCTTTCGATGCACTTGCCCCACCCCGAAAGCCAACTTGCGACCCCTGAAGAAATCCAAAATCTTCTTCATCCCGATGAATTAGGGCTGCAATCCTGGAGAGACCTCCCCGAGACGGCTTTGCTGATCGAACAGCCGAGATTCGATGAGTTAGAGCATTGGCCCATCGAAGACCTCAAGCTTCAGGTCTGGCGCCGGGTATTTCACGGCCAAATCGATCGACTGCTTTTGCCATGGCGGACCGCAAGCCGGCTTAGCGACGTCCAATCGCGCATCGCAAAACTTGGGCAAGTCGAGTTTGACGAAGCCCACCATGTGCTTCGCCACGAACAACGCCTGAACGCACCCGACTCACGGGTGGAAGCCTTTCTCGAGTGGGTCGCTCACTATTGGGAGTTTCGTAAATTCGAACCCGATAGCATCGCAACTTGGTTTCCTTCGATCGGCCAACGCCGGGACTGCGACGAGCTCTTCCGTCTGGATCTTCCGATCGATCAGATTCTATCAAGCACCAAGCTCACAGGTACCGCGGCTCCGGAATTGGTGGACCATGAATCCCAAGACGAAATGGTGCTTAACAACGCTCGCCGCATATGGTCACTGGATTTAGGCCAACCAACCTCCGACCGGCATTATCACTGGACGATGCGTCGTCGCGACCGAGCGATGGAACGAGGGAACACCGTACGGGCCATCACTTCCTCCCTTCGTGCTGCCCGCGCGGCAACCTCGCGCAGCAAACGCTCAAAAGCCGAAACCACTGCCGAATCAGATTTGAGAGTCTTCGTGAAACGATTGCGTGAAGCAATTGGTTTTTCACAACATGATGCACTCGCTTGGCATCGCGTTCTGCTCGATCTGTCGAGAAACTCGATCGAAGGTTTTTGGAACCCCGAAAAACGACTGCTCTACGACCTCCAAAAAGTTTGCCTCGATAACGAAAGAACCGTTTACCGAATCGACTTACTTCGCTCGATCGCTTCAGGAGGTGCTAGGCCACTTCGCACTCCTCTGTTGAACTTGAAAGAAGTACTCATGGCTAAACACTTGGCCAGCGCCGCTTCTCGCCTCGTTTATGTTCGATTGAGTGGAAACGAAAGAGAACAACTTACTCATCTGCTCGAACAAGCCTCCGAGCAAGCCGAATCACAGATGCGCAATCGCATCCGTGAGCCGCTTCGAAACACTCTACTGGATGTAGGAATGCTCCCGTCGAGCTACCCCGAAGAGATCGCCCTGGATAAACTCGTCGAAGATGCACTCGATTGCATCTCTGAACGGGGCTATATCTCGATGGGATACTTCCGAGACGCCGTCAGCAAAAATGACCTGAAACTCCCTGACCTTCTAGGGATCCAAGAAGCCTGGTCGGGAGATCGATTGCTCAAAGCCGACGATCGACTCGATCGAGTGCTCGAAGGTGTCTATCGCCGAGGGGACTTTTATCTTCGCTGGGTACAAATGTTCTCAGCACTGTTCTTCGGTACCCGCACAGGCCGCTTCGCTACGCTCTTCTTGATCATCCCCTTCGGCGGAGCCCTCGTGGTGATCGAAAGCATTCGGCACATCTGGCATACCATCGCCCACTGGACGGCCGATCACCCAACGCACGCCGAGAATCTCGACGGTGATAGTCCAACGAACGAAATCCAAGAGAATTCCTTGGAATCCTCCGGAAAAAATCCTGGCGGGAAAAATCCTGACGGAATAAACCCAACGGTAAACGACAGCTCCTCGCCTCTGGAATCCATCCGCAATCTTCAGTTCGCTGGGGAACCCAGGGACACTCCTCAGAAGTTGATGGAATTTGAAATAGCGCAAGACCGGGTGCCGCAGCAAGAATCGAATGCTCCGCCAGTCGACGAATCGGAATCTCCCCAATGGACCCGCATCGATTCCTTTGGGCTAAACGATCTCGAGAATACCGAAAGTACCGTTGCTTTTCCCCCGAAGACGACCGATCAAGCGGTCGATCAAATCGTCAGCAATCAGCTCAATATTATCCCGTTGGTGCTGTTGCTAGGGTTCTTCCTCATGGGGCTGATCCACCTTCCATCATTTCGGCTTGGATGCTGGAAGGCCATTCGTTGGGGATTGCTAACCACCTACGCTTTAACGGTTGAGCTACCTCGGAAATGGTTGCCTTGGAATTGGCTCGAACAAGTCCTAAGGCATCGGCTAACTGTAGATGTGTGGCGACTTGGGATCAAACCCGTTGGGTTAGTGATGCTCTTGGAATGGAGCACGATGGGGTCGATGCCAAAAACCATGTTTGGAGTTACTCGGATGATCCTTCAAACGCTCGTACTGAGTTCTTTGATGAACACGCGACTCGGGCGCGACATCCAAGAGTGGGTTTTCGAAGGCTTCGGCAGGCTCTGGACTATGCTTCGTGCGCGTTGGTTCTGGACCGTCATCGAATGGATCGTTGATTTATTCCGTTGGATGCTGCTGACCTTGGAGAGATTTCTCTATGCAGTCGATGAATGGCTGCGGTTTCACAATCAAGAAAGCCCGATGTCGATGGTCGCCAAAGCCGTCATCGGTTTCGCTTGGTCCATCGTCTCGTTCTTGATCCGAATCTACGTCAACCTACTGATCGAACCAACCTTTCACCCGGTGAAACACTTCCCGGTCGTCACCGTCGCGCACAAAATCTTTCTGCCAGTCTTGTTGATCCTCGCAGGAAACATGGAATCCTTGCTGATCCCTTACTTTGGACGACCGATGGCGATGTCGATCACTTGGTTTCATATCTTTTTCCTACCCGGTTTCTTTGGATTCGCCGTTTGGGAATTGAAAGAGAACTGGCGGTTGTTCCGTGAGAATCGCCAACCTTTCTTAAAACCAGTACCCATCGGGAGTCATGGTGAGACGATGGAACGCTTGCTGCGCCCAGGATTCCATTCAGGAACCGTTCCGAAACTCTACCGTCGCCTTAGACGACTTGAACACCAACCAGCATCCTTTCAGCGGTTCACCAAACGCCGCGCCACCTTAGAACAATTGCACCACGTAACGAAAGCTGTCGAACGTTTCGTCGACCGCGAATGGATCGCTCTATTAAACCGATGTGTACTTTGGAAAGATCAACCACTTACGTGCGATGAAGTCACCGCTGCGACCAATAGCCTGACGATTCATATCCGACCTCTCAAGCCAGCAAATCCGTCCCCCTCGTCAATTCTCGAATTGCTGATCCAGGAGCAAAGTGGACGAATTATCGCTTGGATATCCAACAAGGGCTGGCTGGAACAAACCACGCAAGACCAACAAGCAGCCTTTGAACTTGCTTGCGAAGGTTTCTTTCGAAAATCCGGCGTGTTCTTCATCCGCAGTCAAGTCGAATCGAAATACACGCGATCCCACCCTTACGATGTGCAAGACCACGGGCTAGTAGTCTGGGTAGATGCCCAGTGCCACGAAGAATGTTCCGTGGTACTCGATGGAGCAAAAGTCACCGAAATTCGCCCGAGCCACCTCGGTGAACAGCTTGGACTCTTCCCCGTCCCGGACAAAGAATGGATCTTCGCCGCCGGGGAGACGAGCTGGAATCAGTGGCAGGAATCTTGGCAATTCATCCAGCCCCTGCCTGAAGCCCTTTCCCCCAAGCATTCCACGAACTACCATTAGGAACGAGCAATGATGCGTTGGTTGGCTTCGCATTGATTTCGTGCCGTTTTTATTGCGCTTCGACGATCACGTCGCCGACCACACCCCGACAATCCATCCTTTAGGTTCCTCCTCACATGAATCCAGTTCTCTTCGCACTCAGTGCCGCCTTAATCGTTATCGGGGCCATCATCGCTCTGGTCTTTTTGGCCGTTGTTTCTCGGTATTTCTGGTTGTGGATTCAAGCGGTGATGACCGGTGCAAAAGTAGGTATCTACGACTTGATCGGGATGCTCTTTCGCCGCGTTGATGCACGCACCATTGTTCGAGGAAAAATCATGGCGGTTGCGGCGGGAATCGAAGACCCTGATTTAACAACGCAAGCCCTTGAAGCTCACTACTTAGCGCGAGGAAACGTCCCCCAAGTCATCCGCGCTTTGATCGCAGCTCGCAAGAGCCGCCAAATCACCCTCTCGTTTCGCGAAGCAGCAGCCATCGACCTTGCAGGTCGTGATGTCCTCGATGCAGTACAAACCAGCGTCTATCCAAAAGTCATCGACTGCCCACCTCGAAACAGCTCCAACCCCTTCCTCGATGCGATCGCGAAAGACGGCATTCAATTAAAGGTCAAAGCTCGAGTCACCGTTCGCGCGAACTTGCAACGCCTGATCGGTGGGGCTACCGAAGAAACCATCATCGCGCGGGTGGGCCAAGGTATCGTGTCAGCGATCGGTTCGGCAGATAGCCATAAAGTCGTTTTGGAAAACCCCGACATGATATCTAAAGCGGTACTCGCAAGCCGACTTGATGATCAGACCGCGTTTGAAATCGTTTCCATCGACATCGCTGATATCGACGTCGGCGAGAATATCGGGGCTCGCTTGCAAGCTGACCGAGCAGAGGCCGACACAAGAGTCGCACGAGCGAAAGCAGAAAGCCGAAGAGCCGAAGCGGTCGCGATCGAACAAGAAATGTTCGCTAAGATCGAAGAAAGCCGAGCCGTTGTGGTAGCATCCGAGGCAAGCGTACCGATTGCGATCGCAGAAGCCCTCCATAAAGGCCGTCTGAATGTGATGGACTACTACAAACTCAGAAACATTACCGCTGACACCGAAATGCGTCAAAGCATCGCAGGAACGAGCACCACGGGTCCATCAAATGCTTCGAATCAACGTCCCGCAAACTAGCCGGGCTCCTCATAGCGCGCGATAGCCACACAGCAAATCGCTCCGCCGACTTCATTGCAAATCTGTCCAGCATTTACTAGAGTTCCTTGAACAACCTCCTCGGATTACCAACATGGCAGACGAACTCGATGAATTCCTCAGACAAGCAGCCGCGAGGCGGGCTGAGCGTCAGCAACAGGCGGGATCCAAACAAAACGCCAACGCATCGCGATCCACCCCGGCAACTCCCAATTCAAACAATACACCATCGGCCAATAACGCAGAGAACCAATCGCGAATCGAACAGCGACGCATTCAACCATCCATTGCGAATCGCCATGTTACGACCAATATCGAAGAATCCGACGAGCGCATCGACGCGTATGTTCTAGATACCATGCATAGCCAACTGCGGCCGACTGCTGCGACCGCTTCCTCAAACCCACTACCGTCGAAATCGAAGAAGAAATCAACGACCAGCAGCAGTGCCCGAGACTCCCTGCAAGAATCCGCCACCGCTCCGCAATCACAGCCGCAAAACCAAGCCCAAATCAGTTCCAGGGATCTGATCCATCAATTGCGAAACCCAGAAACTCTTCGGATGGCGATCATCGCCCACGAAATTCTCAAGCGTCCCTACCAATAATTACAAGAAACTCCACGCCAACGGATGGTACAACCCGAAATGAGCATCGAACCGGATTTCTCTCGAGGTACTGACGGCCTACTACCGGCAATCGCTCAAAGTGCATCGACCGGTGAAGTCCTTATGCTCGCTTGGATGAATAGCGAAGCCTATGCCGAGACACTTCAAACCGGCTATGCGACCTATTATTCTCGATCGAGAAAGCGACTTTGGCGTAAAGGAGAAGAAAGTGGACATCGCCAAGCAGTCCGGGATATACGGATCGATTGTGATGCGGACACCATCCTCTTATCGGTCGATCAACAGGGGGCCGCGTGCCACGAAGGCTATCCTACCTGCTTTTTTCGCAAACGGACCGAAGAAGGATGGCAAATCGATCAGACGAGGCTCGTCGATCCAGCAACCCTATACGACAAACCCAAAAAGTAAACCCGTTGTTGACGGCTACCCTGACATCACCATTTACTTTTTGAATGCGAGTTGCATTTCTTTCGACGAGCGAATGGATCGACCGTCGAGGAGTTGCTAGATCGGTTGCCTGATCCCATTTTTCAACGAGCCGTAGGAGTACTAGAGATGATTTCACGAACACCGGACCAACGCCGTCACTACGATGCACGGTTGAAATGGGAACTTGACTAGAACACTCGAATCCAAATAGCTTTTGAGGAAGGCGAGATCAAAGGCCGCGAGGAAGGCGAGCTTTTCGGCAAGATACGCATGTTGCAAAATCTACTGAGTTTGCCCCAGTCGACCGACGATGTACTGTGCCCCAGATCGAGGACCGAACTT
>Ga0315899_10002292_pt1 | contig 21234 bp, 16 predicted proteins | sample LakEriMetagenome_2_FD_203518 | JGI IMG/M metagenome (GOLD analysis project Ga0315899, IMG submission 203518) | Freshwater fungal communities from buoy surface, Lake Erie, Ohio, United States - Buoy 4 MA112 | ecosystem: Environmental > Aquatic > Freshwater > Lake | place: USA: Lake Erie, Ohio... | reverse complement strand
AACCCGGAATCGCCGGTTTCCAAGCCCGCTTTTCAGGGTTTGCTCAAGTTATCGACGCGAATGACAGGTGCGAGAAGCGTTCAGATCAAGCAGGTTGTGGGATCGATCCAATCTGAGGTCGCTCGATTAGCATGGTACCGATACAAGCGCAAATCAAAAAACATTGAGACGACCTTTCCAAGCAGATCCAATCCAACCTATGCCGTGGCGAATCCGGTTGTTATAGACGCTACCTTTACAGGCACATTCGAGGATCTGAGCGAGCTCGATCAGATCGACTGGGTTACTTTCGCAAGATTACAAGGCCCCACGATTACTCGACAGCATCTTGAAGCGGTTCTCAAACTTCCCAAGCTAAATCATTTACAGCTCGTCGATGTGCCTCTCACGAGCGAGGATTTACTGGTAATCAAGCAAGGGCCTGATCTCGACATATTGGAACTACAATACGTACCAATTGGAGATGAGATTGTCGATCATCTCGCAAGCTTCCCCGTTTGGACCGAGATTTGGATCTACGGGACCAAGATCTCGCGTGCGGGGTTGGAGAGAGCCGATGCGATGCTCGGCGATGTTGTCTTGACCTATTCTCGTGGTGCTTTTCTTGGTGTTCGTTGCAACTCCAATGATGTTACCGTGGAGCATGTCGAGGTTGACTCGGCTGCGGACAATTGCGGCATAATGATCGGGGATCGGCTTCGTTCCATCAACGGTCGACGGCTGGCTAGGTTTGATGACTTGCGCGAAGAACTCGGTAAGTTTTCAGACGGCGAAGAGGTGGATATTGAATACATGCGAGATGGAGAGCTTATCAAAGCCAAAGTGGTTTTAGGACGCCGCAAGCGTTAAGTGATGCTCTCCATGCGGCAAACCGATTTTCTGGGACCAAGTTGCTGATTTGTGCCCACTAACGCAGTGCATTTACCAATTTCGCGAAATCGTCAACGGTATGCGAGGTGTTCATACTAACTCGCAACATACATCCATCATCTGGCACGGTAGGTGGTCGTATAGCAGGAACTAGAAGCCCGTGTTCCTGCAATCGGTGTGACCAGGCCATGACCTCGCTAACGCTGGTCGCGTAAATGGCAATAATGGGGCTATCCGTACCGCCGACTCTCAGTCCTAGATCGCGAAGTGACTTTCTCAGGCTCGTGGCATTGTTTCGTAATGTTTTGCGTTCGACCGACATCGTTTCCAATTTGCGAATCGCTGCGAACGTCCGACGTAACTGCGATGCAGGAGCTGCGGTACTGTAGATATAAGATCGTGCGAAGTTAGTGAGCCAGTCGATTAAAGTCTTTGGGCCGGCGACAAATCCTCCCACGCTTCCAACCGCTTTGCTCAACGTCCCAGTTCGAATCCAACGATCTGACTCAGCCGCAAAATGCTCCACCAGACCCATTCCACGTGCGCCATAAACACCTGTGGCGTGGGCCTCATCCAAGATGCCGATCATGTCGTAAACATCGATCAAGCGTCTCAACTCAATCAAATCCGGCAAATCTCCATCCATACTAAAAAGGGAATCCGTTACGACAAACGCACGACGACCTTCGTGCCGGGATTGTTTCAGAAGCCCCTCAAGAGATTCTAAATCGTTGTGAGGGTAGACGATTGTTTTGGCACGACTAAGGCGACAACCATCGATCAAACTTGCGTGATTGAGGCGATCGCTAAAGATAATGTCTCGTGCGCCGACCACCGCTGAAACAACTCCGACGTTCGCAGCGAATCCACTCGAGAATAGTATGGCGTCTTCTTCTTGTTCGAATCTTGCTAGCTCTTCGACTAAATCGTCGTGGTCCCGCGTGCTGCCCGTTATCAGTGGGCTAGCTCCCGCCCCCTCCCGATTTACCTGGTGGTCAGTCGAGCCGCTTCTGCTGGTGGGAGATTGGTACCAACTCAAACTTAGATAATCGTTTGACCCAAAATTTATAAGCTTTTGACCTTTCTCATCCTCCACTAATCGGGGGGACAAATGGGTCCAAGTCTTGCGACTGCGGAATAAACCGTCATTCGAGCGATCTCGGAGCGAGCTTTCTAGCTCGCTCCAAAACCTTGTTGGGGATGGCATAATCGGAATTCGTGGGAAAATTGAACGAACAACTCGGTAGAACCGTCAAATCGGGTTTGATTCACCGCTCAGCATAATCCATAATCTTAGGAATGCCCTGGAGTTCGTGAACTATGGATTTGACCCACCCTCAAGTATTAATCACTGACGACGATGTCGATTTTCGTCAATCGTTAGCTGATGCGCTGTCCCGACGCGGATATGGCACTGTTTTGGCTGGTGATGGACTAGAGGCTTTAGAGGTCATTAAGCATGGCAACATTCATCTTGCACTTATGGATGTGCATATGCCTCGACTGGACGGTTTGAGCATGCTCGAATCCGTCAAAGCTAGACTGCCAAATCTTCCTTGCATCCTTATGACCGCTCGACTCGATTCGAAAATCGTTGAAAGAGCACGCCAGCTAAGGGCCGAGAACGTTCTCTCTAAACCGTTCTCGTTAAGTGTTTTGTCCGATACGATTCGACAGATTCTAGGCCGCGCCAGTAACCGTTAGTCGCTTTTGGCGGTCCTCTCCACTCGCTTCATTTCTACTCGAAACCAGATAGCCGATAGAACCGTCAACGCACCAGAAACGACCATAAACGGCGTAACGGGGTGCACGAACCCATGGTAAGCTGACATCGAGATACCACTCACCGAAAAAAAAGCTGCCAAGACGTAGGTCAACCGTTCGCAGTTTTTGACTAATCCAGATGGCATCCGCGTGTCCGACTCGTTGGCAACTTCCGACTCGATTGCAAATCCCCGCCGGTTTGCTGTCGACGCCAGAGTGCAATTCAAAAAAACAAACACGAGCGAATAGAAGATCGACGAAGCGACCTTCTCCATCCAGCTTTCGCCGAAGAGTACATATTGGTTGGCAGGGCTTTCCATCCAAACACGGTGCGCACACAGCACGACCAATATCTGAAAGCTCGTAAACAAGATCAAAAACGAGTAGGAACGCCGTGTCGTGGGCGAATCCGCAATACTCGCAGTAATAGGAGCAGGTTGGTACGGATTAGAAAAGGTCACTCTTTTTTTCCTGGCTTCTGGGTTTTCCTGACGTCTGGGGTTTACTAACTTCCGCTATCAATGAACGCAGACCGTTTTCAACACAACGTAAATTGCCAGTGCATCCGAAACGGCCAATTGGTCAACTCCATTTTTACTGAGTCATCCACCGAAACCCGCATTTCGACAAAAGGTATCGCTGATTAGCAACGTAATCAAACGAAATTCGCCGAGCAGCCTCTTTCTATATAGCCCACCAAGATTCGCATGCAAAACTCGAGGCCAGTAGATTTGGTGCTTCGAATTTTTTCGTCCATCGTTGACTCTTTTGGCTCAATTTCTTACACTCAAACAAGCATTTGATTGTTGGATTGTTCGATTATTACGAGGCAGCTAATGAATTCTTGTCATGCCCAGAAACAGTTGGTGAATCGTTCGCGTATTGGTTTCACCTTGGTCGAATTATTGGTGGTCATCGCGATTATTGGTGTATTGGTTGGATTGCTCCTGCCTGCAGTCCAGGCAGCTAGAGAAGCAGCCCGACGAATGTCATGCACAAACAATCTTAGGCAATTGGGTTTAGCGCTGCATAACTATCACGATTCGTTTCGATCGTTGCCCTCGGGTTGGATGCCTGCGTCTATCCCGGATGTTGACAATGGATTTGGAGAACGCTGGGGCTGGACAGTTTTCGTGTTGCCGCACTTGGAGCAGTCACCGTTGTACGAACAACTGAACGTAAACAATGGACGGCAGCCAATTCCTTTAGCAAATGATCCACGAGCCCAAACTGTTCTTGGAATTTTGATATGCCCCTCCGATCCGGGGGGAGCGATCAACGAAAGTTATCCCGACCCCAATGGAAATTTCTATCCAAAGTCGAATTATCCTGCAGTTCACGGACAGGGGGAAGAAGTCAGCATATTGTCCAATGGTGGGAACGGACTATTTAGCAAGGGTTCGAGAATCCGTTTTGCGGAAATCACGGATGGAACCAGCAACACGTTTGCCATTGGAGAACGCGATACGAAATCATCACGTCGAGGTGTTTTTGGCTCCGTCGGTGATCCCTATCGCCATGCGGCGGTCTGGATTCGAGCCATGCCACGGCCAGGAAGTATTACCCCCACTACACAGCATGGTCGTTCTGTTACAGGTGTCTGCACCGATGTTTCGAATTCCACACGTTTGCTTAACGGAGCCAGTTCCCGTGCGTTCGGAAGTGGTCACACAGGTGGAGCCCACTTTGCATTTGCCGACAACTCGGTCCAATTTATCAGCCAAACGATAGATCCCATAACTTACGGTCGGCTTGCCCAGAGAAACGACGGCAACGTTATTGGAGAATACTAAGCCGATAAATATAAACGTCATCTCGGGGAGCCGTCACGAGGGTTGTACTCATCCAAAATCTCGTTGAGCCATTCCAGAAACAATCCCGTCGCTTCCGTTTGCCGAGCTCGTCTTGCAGCGATGTCGCTTGGTCCTAGGGGCGGAGGTTGATTTAATCGGATTTCGTGCGATACCCCCTCCTGCTTACCTCTATAGATTGCCGCCAAAAAGATCATGCCATCCAATTCTGGGGGAGCCCCCGGGCCGAAATGTCCAGTGATTGCGGCCGCGATGGTGGCCTGTGGGGTCGTTGCGAGCAATCGTTCCGCAAGGTTCCGGCTGGACCATTCAGAAACAGGGCCGATTTTCGGATCATTTAGCATTCGCTCGTCTAAATCCAGCCAAGCGATTTTTGATTCCGTTTGGTAAACAACCATGGAGCCGCAAAAGCAGGACGAAATTCCTGGTATCTGACCCAGTTCCGCCGCGACCATTCCTGATGTACAACTTTCGGCTAAAACGAGCTTCGCACCGTTTTTGAGTAACTTTTTGTGAATTGACTGGAGTGTGAAATACAATGGACTGTTCCTTGGCTAGTACCTCCCGTCGAATGTACCGACAAACGATCAAGACCCACAGCATGAATTTGCCAAAAAATGAAATCTCCCAGCGCTGGAATACGCGAGCCAGGCCTATTTCAGGCACCCTAATCCCGTCGTTCTGTTTCGACACGATTGGGGAAATGGCCCATTACGCGGCCCACATCATCGCAGGCCTTATCCGAGAACGAGTAACACTCGGACAGAAAACGGTCATTGGCATCCCTGCTGGTTCTACTCCACTGACCACGATGAGAGAACTGATTAGGCTTCATCGAGACGATGGCTTAGATCTTTCAAGCGTGGTGCTTTTCCTGCTCGATGAGTATTACGGACTGCCCTCCGATAGCCCGCAGTCGCACAAGCTCTGGTTGCAGCGACAATTGCTCGATCATGTGAATATACCGTCCGATCAAATTTATACTTTGGATGGTCAGCTCCCGCTAAACGACGTTGATCTGCATTGTCGCCGCTACGATGAAGCTATTCAGCATGCCGGTGGATTCGATTTGGTCCTATTGGGAATTGGGATGAATGGTCACATAGGATACAACGAGCCGTTCTCCGTTAAGAAGAGCAAGACAAGACTGTGTACGCTTGATCCAATCACCCGGCGCGGCGTGGCGAGCGATTTCTTCGGAGAGGAAAATGTTCCGACTCAAGCTTTGACGGTCGGCTTGAGCGGGATTCTCAATGCGCGCCGCATTCTGTTGCTTGCAATTGGCGAACACAAAGCCAAGATCATTGTCGAAGCCCTCGAGAAGCCACCGACGGATCGATTACCCGCATCATTTCTTCAAGACCACGGGGATGTTCGCGTACTGCTCGATGGGCCAGCTGCATCGATGCTACGAGGTGCTGCGACGCCATGGCTTCTAGGTAATGTGACATGGGATGATGAGCTTATTAAGCGAGCCATGCTTTGGCTTTGCGAACGAACGGGTAAAGCATTACTTAAACTCGATGCTGATGATTTCCGCGCTCACGACTTGCACCAATTGCTACGTCATCATGGACCAGCAGAATTGATCTCGCAAAAAGTTTTTCGCTGGATGCTTGACACGATCGACTATCATCCAGCCGGCAACGAGAAAAAGCGAGTCATCTGCTTTAGTCCTCACCCTGATGACGATGTGATCAGCATGGGAGGGACCCTCATTCGATTGGTGGAAGATAAGCATGATGTACACATTGCTTATATGACCAGTGGTAACATTGCGGTGTTTGATCACGATGCAGAGCGCGTCGCAGAGTTGGTGGCGGACTACAATCGTATCTTTGAAATGAACTCAGAGCGTGCGGATCAATTGGCCGACACCGTTAGAACTGCCATCACGAATAAAAGACCAGGGCATCCAGACGACGACTCGGTCCTTAAAATCAAAGCAATGATTCGACGAAGTGAAGCCCGCGCTGGTGCTCTTGCGATTGGCTGCACGGAAAACAATTTGTACTTTCTCGATTTGCCGTTTTATCGAACGGGAACCATTGCGAAAAAGCCTGTCGGTGATGAAGACATACGAATCATCGAAAATCTTCTACGAGAAGTGCGACCAGATCAGATTTACGTGGCAGGAGATTTAGCAGATCCGCACGGAACGCACCGCGTTTGCGCCGAAGCGATCTTTGCAGCTTTGATCAATATGAAAAATAGGAACGAACCTACACCAGAGGTTCTTCTATACCGCGGTGCATGGCAAGAGTATCCGCTGCACGAGATCGAGATCGCTGTTCCATTGAGCCCCAATGATCTGGCACTCAAACGACAAGCGATCTTCATGCATGAAAGTCAAAAAGATAAAGCATTGTTCCCTGGCAGCGACCCGCGAGAGTTTTGGCAACGTGCAGAAGATCGGAACCGAGGCACCGCGGATGCTTACAATCGGATTGGCTTGCCTGAATTCTTTGCCTTAGAAGCCTTTGCCCGATGGAAATGGGAACCGATCTAAAGAGATTTAAGATTGGCGATTGGCGATTTTAGATTGAGTAATCGTCGATACGAAGGGTCTAGAGCGGATTAGAAATACAAGCCCGAAAGCGAAAGGTGAGGGTTGGCCCTTTTCTAATTCAGGCCTAACGAGCGCGAGCCGGTGATGCGTTCCTTTGCATGCGGTTGGTGCCTACGGGGATTGGCGATCAGGTTGCTAGTATTTCGGGAACGGCAACTGGCCATCGCCCCCTCTGCTCGCGGGCATGTTGCTTTAGTCGATACTAGATGTTTAGCAAACGTAAAATGGGCACTCCTGCCCGTTCAGAAGTTGCAAAATGGTCACTCCTGCCCGTTTAGTGGTGCCAACGTCGGCCAATAGTGACCAACCCACCATCAAAGCAAATCGCCCTCGCGCATCGGGCTGGTATTAGCCACTCTTGCATCGCACGCGAGAATCACCTCTCACTACCAAACATCACCTTTCGTCGAATGTAGTCTTCTGCCTGAGGATATGGTGATAGTGCTGGGCAAACCGGTGAGCCTCGTCTCGGACATATTGCAGTAATCGCAATGCAAACGATTGGCGACCTAGTCGTATCGGTTCACTCTCACCGGGCCGATAAATTTCCTCCTCGCGCTTGGCGAGCGAAATCAACGTCGGGGGCTCGATTTCTTGATCGCGAAACGCTGCCAAGGCCGCATTCAACTGCCCCTTGCCACCGTCGATCATGAGTAGATCCGGAAACGCGTCTTGTTCATCAGATAGTTTCCGAAATCGCCGCGAAACTACCTCATGTATGCTTCGGAAATCATCGATACCAGTCACTCCGGCTATCTTGTACCGACGATACCCGGGCTTGAACGGCAAGCCATCCAGAAATTGAACCAGCGATGCAACGGTGTCGTTGCCTCCCAAGTGGGCGATGTCGATCCCCTCGATCACCCTCGGTTCACGATCCATTCGCAGGACTCTCTGCAACGCTCGCATCCCCTTTTTGGGATCAACATAAAAGACTTCTGGCTGCGCATGGGCGTCGATGTCACCGCGATCCCCGAGGTTTTCGAGTAGTCGAATCTCATCTCGTAGTCGAGCAGCGCGTTCAAAATCGAGCTTGGAGGATGCCTCCATCATTTCGCTCTTCATTTGATTGATCAATCGCTCACTGCCGCCGTCCAAAAAGGTTTGCAGCCGTTTGATAGAACGTTTGTAGTCCGCTTTCGAAATCCTCTGATTGCACGGTGCAGTGCATTGTTTGATCGACGCTAACAAACACGGCCGGAACCATTCCCAGCGAGGGTCGTTCTCTTCGATATCTAACGAGCAAGTCCGAAATTGAAAGACTCGCTGCAGCACTTGCAATGCGCCTCGAAGTTGCCCCGCGCTGGTGAACGGACCGTAGAGCTTAGCCCCTCGGTCCTTCGGGGTGCGAGTTACCTCGACACGAGGAAAATCCTCGTGAGTAGTGATCATGAGGTAGGGAAAGGTCTTATCGTCCTTTAAATCTTTGTTGTAGCGAGGTTGGATATCCTTTACTAAACGACTTTCGGTCAACAATGCATCCACTTCGCTAGCGCATGACATAAAGTCAATGTCCGCGATCTCATGGATCCATTCGGCAGTTCGGATTTCCTCGGCAGCGGCTGCGTGAAAGTAACTACTGGCTCTCGATCGAAGATTCTTCGCTTTGCCTACGTAAATCACAACCCCTGAAACGTCCTTCATGAGATAGACACCGGGCGACTGAGGGAACTCTTTTACTTTTTCAGCCGCCTTGCGAAAACCAAAGTTATCTTTCAGCAACAAATCGATGCGCCGCAGTACATCGGAAGAGGGTTCCACCAAATGTTCATCGACAATGGTCTCGACAGGATCTAGTTCAAGCTCTTCGAACTCGTTGGGGACGTCCCAGCCTGGATCTAAGCTCATAGTCGCAATTCACTTTTTAAGACGTCCTTGAGATAGAAGTGGTGCTTGCCGAGTTTGCCACCATAATTGCCACCTGTGATGCGTCGCACGCCAAACTCCGCTCCAACATCGCAAACGGCGAGGATCCCGACTCGCATCGCCTCGGCAACAGCCTGGGGTGTTAATCCATCGATCACGAGCTCCAGGGCAGCGCTAGTTTCATCGGGGACCATCGTGCTCGATTGATCTCGTAGCGTCGGGCAGAAGGCATTGTTGGTCGAGGCATGCAGGAACCGATACTTCGAACCAACTTTTGAACCGCTCCGAGCCACTCCGCCGGGAAAGGGAGCGATACAATCCTCCACCTGTCGAATGGCTCCGACCGCGGCATCGCACGCATGAAGAGCTCCATGAATTGTATCGGCTAGAACGAGAAAGTTTCCGCCACCGACGGCGCTCACTCGACCTATGGTGTCTTGGCAGACGAACTCACCGTCCATGACTGGAATTCGCCAATACCGTTCCGCTCCGATGCGTTTCGAGATTTGGTAGCCGTCACCAAAGTATCTAACACTAGAGCCCATCGCGATTCGCTTCTCGCTCGTTATGGCACCAAAAATAGAGGTGCTTGGACAGGTTAGCACGCACTGGCCGACTCGGCGAACGATCTGTTTCTCAAGTTCTTTTCCCGAGACACTAAAAAGCAGAACCGAGACGCCTGGCCTGCCATCGGGAGTTAGTTCGCGAGGTACATTTCCCTCGATTCCAGCCTCAACTCCACAACCGATAACGCTAGTCGCAAATCCAGTCATGGCCTCTGCAGCTCGATTGGCCCAGCCATATTCAGCAGCTGTAATGATGACCCGAGTGGCGGTCATATCAAAAGCCTCTGCAAAGGTATCTTCTATTTCGATTCCATTAATTTCCATAGACTAGCAGTAAAACTGTCCTGGTTTCGAGTGGTTGGTTGTGGATTGTGCACAAAGTTATCCTTGGCATTGTACACCTGTTGTCCAATATGCCGAGTAGATACGTTCGATCAAGAAATCAACCGAACCTCCTTTTAGTGAGAAAACCATCTCAATTGGATGTTTTCGTCGGATTAGAGGCGTTTCAGAAATCGATACCGGCGCAGTTCCATGTGTGCTACAATCCTGGTCCAAATGACGATTATTGGTGATTCAAGATTCGCTTACACTTTTCCGTAGAGACATCCCGACATGAGCAGCCCCGGCGACTTTATCCAACAAGAGGCCGAGAGATTTCGCACCCGATACGCCGCCGTCCGCGATCAAGTGGGGCGAGTTATCGTCGGGCACGATGACATTGTGAATGGTGTACTGACCGCTATGTTTGTCGGAGGCCATTGTTTGCTCGAAGGAGTACCAGGCCTAGGCAAAACGATGCTGATTAGGACCTTGGCCGAGACCCTTTCGCTGGACTACAACCGCATTCAATTTACTCCCGACTTGATGCCCTCGGATATACTGGGTACCAATCTCATTGTCGAAAACGATGGTCGCAAATCGTTCCAATTTCAGAAGGGACCTTTGTTCACCCAATTGTGTTTAGCTGACGAAATCAACCGAGCGACTCCCAAGACCCAATCGGCTCTCCTTGAAACTATGCAAGAAGGGACCGTAACTGTCGCCGGTCATCGCTACGAACTCCAAAAACCCTTTTTCGTTCTGGCAACGCAAAACCCAATTGAGCAAGAGGGAACGTATCCCCTACCCGAAGCACAGTTGGACCGCTTCCTCTTTAAGCTCGTAGTTGGCTACTCAACTCGCGAAGAGTTGAATACGATCATTGACCGAACCACCAAGGGAGAAATAGTCACGCCAGAGAAGACTATGGACGGCGAGGAAATCGTTCATTGGCAAAAGCTTGTGCGGCAAGTCATCCTGTCCAAACATGTCCAGGATTACATCGCTCGTTTGATCCTCGCCACTCACCCAGGAGGCAGCTTGGCTCCGGAAGTGACGAATCAATACATTCGATGGGGCGCCAGCCCGCGTGGAGCCCAAACCATAGCCTTGACCTCCAAGGTTCGCGCTCTTCTGGATGGTCGATTCAACGTGAGCTTTGAGGACGTCCGGCGTGTCTATTTGCCCGCCTTACGACACCGAGTCCTCTTGAACTTTGAGGCTCAAGCGGAAGGAGTCGAAACGGACAAAGTACTCCTGGATGTACTTGAGAAAATCCCCGAACGCTCCGACATTAGCTAGTCGAGTGATCCATTAGGCTGATATGCAGCGACGATCCGAAATCATTCCAGATCGGATAAACCCAAGTAAATGAAACAGACTAGAATCACCGACCGACCAGCTACTTAAAAACTCTCTTTTCTTATGCTAGTGGCAGCGGTCAACGTTTTGTCTGGTAAGAAAAGGGAGCGACCTAACCAGCTTACGCTGTTGGCTTGCGCAGTCACAGTGACAGTAATCGTAGATCCTGGAGGGGAGGATGCGATTACCGATGGCGACATCGTAAAATCACGGGAAACACCTGCGTTTGACATCATCTCCTGAACTCTCGCATGAGCACTTTCTGTAGTAGCGTTTGGCAGCGATGCTTGCCTAGCTCCTTCTCGGGAGTTGTTTACGAGCATTTGCTTGGCCATCGTCATGCGACCTAGGTCAATTAGCCCCAACGTAAAAAGAATCACCAAGGGAGCCATTAAAGCAAATTCGAAAAGCGCGGCACCTTTTCTATGATGACCGCAAAAATGATGGTTGCACCCTTGCGCTGCCTTGACAATCGACGGCAGAGATTAGTCGACTGATTCATCAGTGAGCACATAGTAGTCAAGCCTCTAGGTAGATATAAAACTGGATTACTCGGCGGTAGTTTCTGGATAGGTCGATTGCACTAGAATGTGTGCCGATTTGACATTTTGCATCATTCGCTCCTTGCGAAAAATGGTGCTGAAACCGGTTTTATATTTACCACTCGAATACCATCAACTCTATCGATGAATAATCTAGCCATACCTAAAGCCGTGTAAACCTACCCAATCGCCCGACCCCCTGGCGTCGTTCTGCTTCGAAAATCCTGAGAGTGGTAGGTACCGACTCGGTCTAGGTGGAACTCGTACGCGGGCACCATTCGAGTAAGCATCCATCGAAAGAATAGAAATATAACTTTTGCTGGTAAATCGGCGAAGCAGTGGGTACAAACGAGTGAGTTCTGAACACGGGCGCGAACGGAATTATTGCTGCCTGGAGCCCCCTACGACTTCACCGAAAGGCAAATTCTAAGAACTCCGGCCCAAGAAATAACGAATTCTTCGCCCTAAGCCGGGGTTGCTTGGACTTCCGCGATTAGGGCAACGTATCTACCATTATCCTTGTATCCACGCGTACTAGGGGGAATCGGTGACAATCGAAGGGAATGCGGACGGCCGGGATGGGGACTTGGTCCACGTCTTAGGTTACTTTAACTTTTCATCAGGGAAATCGGACCCTAGATCCCTGTCTGCATTGAATCGTCTTTACAGTCTGGCCTTGACCGGTACCAACAAACGCAACAGTCCATTTGCCGGTCCCCCTGCCTGGCTTACTATTTTAGAATGGCTCCAATCGAGATTAAGGACGCTCAAACAGGAAAAGGACATTTTCCGAGAGAGCGATCAAGCGGAACACGTTATCGAACTTGTTTGGCGAAACTTGCTTCCCGAGTATCTCGATTTTCATAGCGATCTACTTTTTCACCAAGAGCCTGAGGGTTTATTCAACGGGTTGTTTTTGGGTCGAGCAATTGAAAGTGTATTGCAACAGGGAGGGCCTTGGAATGAAACCTCTCGAATCGTGTCTGGCGCGATTGACCAATTGAATGACTACGTGGGGTATCGACCAGTCGCAGTGCTTGAGGGTCGTAGACTGGAGCCATATCCTCACGAGTGGTTACGGCCGATACCCTTGTACGTTCGTGACGTTGGGGTCGCATTTGGTCCCTATTATGAAATCGTTTCACGATGTCTCGAAATCATTCGCAATACATCCCCTCATATATTGCGAGACGCGCAGTTCGATCCGAACAATTTAGATGAACTGGCACTAGATCCGAGAGCATATGATTTTGACCATCCTGTTAACAAGCGGCCCAACTATTATTTTGGCCAATGGGATCCACATTTACTTGATCAGAACGCTTCGTATCGCAGGTTTGTTCTCCAACAGGTAACAGTCGATGCATTGTTGGCCAGGGTGAAAGAAGAAAAGGAGATACCACGCGATCAGCTGTTAACCGAGGCCGCTACTGTGTTAGCGGGAACGATGTTGATGGCCTCCGGGATTTCAGGAGGAGGTGCGAATTCCTTTTCTTCCACAACGACACTAGTTCAATTGCTTTCTGTCATCGCCAATTATCGCGACCAGTTTTACTCTGAGTTTTTGGAATCGCTGACTGGCCCCCATGCGGAACGTTTAAAAGCAGAGAGTGCAATTCGTAGGCAGCCCTTGGGTGGCGCTCGACAGCAACTCAACACTCACTTGGCTAGGTTACGCGCAACTCAAGTAGAGCATGTGCAGTTAGCACGCATTTTCGCACGCATGGGGAATGCGACCGCGGCTAAAGATGAGTCTGATGACGTTCAGGTACCGTCGGCTCGGATCCTCTGTCGCATCGATTGTTTGCTCACGATTGGCAATCAGCGCCTAAGGAGAGGTGAGCTCGAAAAAGCAGTTGAAATTCCTGACCAGATTTTTGATTGGATCGAGCGTGGTATTCGCTGCGGTGCACTGGTCGATCCGTGGAACATCTTGGGATTTGCTGGAAATTTTCCTCGGTTTATAGGTTCCGATTCTACGGTAAGCGATGAGAGGGTCGAGGAGTTAGTTCACATCACCGAGCAACTCTTTGGTTTGATGTCCCGGCTATGGCGAGAAGCTGCCGCGACGAACCAAGATCAATTATGCGCGAGAACAGAACAGCGTTTCAAATCGATATCCAATTGGTGGCGTCAGTTTGCCGCTCACGAAGTAAGTGATGTATCGGCCACTGATCCACAAGATGTGCTGGAATCATCGCAGCTTGTTTCACGTGCATTGCGACTTTGGCATAAAGGTGGAGCTGCATCTGGGGATATTCGATTTTGGGCACCTCATGCGGAATTGTTTGACTCCCCGAAAGCCTACGGTCTCGTGATCGAAGCGTTGTTGGATCGCAGTGATTTCGTCGGAGCCATGGCGCTTTTGGTTCACTGGCTCAGCCAAGCAGAACGTGTGGGGCTGCAGAGCGGCAATACCTCCTATTCGGATTTTGCTCGCCTTTGGTTAGAGCAATTGATTGAGTCGCGATGTCAGTCGACGGTTACCAGCGAGCCATCGAGCCCGTCTGCTGCCTGTCCGTGCTGGGGAACGATCGAGAAGTATTTCGACTACCTGGAAGCAAACGGTGAGTCCTATTGGACTGTCCCCGATTTTCGCTTGGGATCAAAAAAAGAAAAACCAAAAGCGAGCTCTTCGACCGCAGCCGAAGACGAGTCAGACGATGAAGGGCAAAGCTCACTCTATGGCGCAGCTTACGAAGGTGTTACCTACGAGGACAGTACTGACGATGGCAATGAGGGGCCTGTGTTCGAGCAGGACGAAGGCACCTCGGAGGAGTTGATAACCGAATCGAAACGGATTGGAGAGCACCTTACCTTTCTCGTGGCTCTCGCTCAAATGTGGAAGTTGGTATCGCAATCGGTGAGAATTCTGAGGAACGTCGAAACCGAATCGAATCTAAAATCGGATATTGCGGAGACTCTATACCGATGGAGCGAGCAATGTTTATCTAATCGAGATGGTCTGATCCGATTGTTAGATCAAGTGCAATCGTACAAGATTGTTCGAGGTGGAACCGACACGGACTCGATGGCCAAATATGATCGCAAACGTGTGGTGAAAGAATCGCTTATGGAGCGTATCTTAGCCGCGGCAGTTGAGACGGCAGATGCTGGCAGGCTTTTGATCGGTGCCATTTTATCGAGTGAAGAAGATGGAAATTGCGTTGCCTCTACTTTACAGAAATTACCACGAGACGAGAGGCTGACTGTCGAGCTCTTCGGCAATTTAATGGCGGGCCGAAGAAGCCAAGTCGAGGATTCGTTTCCTGACTTTATCGCGGTTATCCGAGATCAAAAGTTACTATATGTTTCGTTAGCTCGGGGTGGAAATCCTAGAGAGATTCTGGATGCCCGCGTTCGACGTAGAGCACTAACACATTTGCTAACTTGGTTGCCTCGGCAAGGACTTTTTTACCAAGCTTGTCGGCTGGTTGATACCGCCCGGCATATGGAGCACTCCAATCCAGTTGGTCACGGGGCTGTCACCGAATTCGATGATTTGTTCCAGATAGCTTTCAAATCCATGGTTCGTTGTCTCGTTCGCAATGCATACCAATGGCAGCAAGATCCGCAGAATCCGAAAGACGGTAAAGGAACGAAACGCAAACGCATTTCTCCCAATCAGTGGGATGCAATCGAATTGGATGCGATTGTCGACTTGAACCCGACGGAACCGGAACAAGAGTTATTGGTTCCTTTATTGGAGCAACTGACCGAGATTTTGTTGGGAAGTTGGTTGTCTCATTCGAGGACACTTCGATTGAGTGTGCTCGAAACGATGGATGGGGCTGGTACATGGAATCAGCTCGCAACCTTTATCCAAAGGTACGGTAAAGGGATATTTACTCAAGGCTTCTTAAAGCTTTCTAACGTACGGGCGATATTACACCAAGGGGTCAATAACTACTTGACGCAAGCCATTGAGAATCGCGACTCAGATGAGCTGGTGCCACTGCTCGATGCATTAGATTCTGGCGAAATAACGATTGAGGATGCAACGCGTTGGTTGTCGGTCGTTTTTGAAGCCATCATCGACCACTATTCCGAATACAAGGACTATAACAGCACAACCACGCAATCAGACCGAGGCGAGATGCTGTACATGCTTCTCGATTTTTTGAGATTGCGAGTGCGATACGATCGGGTTTGTTGGAATTTAAAGCCCGTTTTTTGGGCTCATGAGGTACTCGTGCATGCCGGTTGTCAAAACTCAGCCCAACAATGGAGGCGTGCGTTGGCGGAGCGAGTAGCCAGGGAGTCAGACCAATATTTGGAGAGGTTAGCTAAGCTCCAAGAAGTATACGCAATGAAAATGCCTACGGTGGCAGACCGACTCAATGAGCGATTCGTTAAGCCAATGACCATTGATCGCATGCGAGCTTTAATTCGCCCTGCGATCAGGCAACTCCGGGCGAGCGATCGGGAGGAGAGTCATGCGTTTGATTTGTTGGTTGAAGAAGCGCATTTGATGATGCGAGAACCAACCGGAGTGGGGTTGGATATACCGGCTTGGTTGCTAATGCTCGAAGAAGAAGTGGACCGGGTTCTTCAGAATCACAAGGCATTTCCGCAAACGCAACGGCTCGAGCGATCGGTTCCATGGATTGTTGTTCCGTATGCCAATATACAATCGCAGTTCAATGCCGTTATGGCTCACAATCGAGCGCTTCGCGGGCCTCATTAAAAAAGCGAGATTCTCTGATCAGATAAGTCAAATACTCAATTGTTTGCAAGTGACGCCGGATACTTGGATAGACTCGTTGAATCGGCGTTAGCTTCATGCGATACTATAACCGCGATAGAGATCGCTGGATAAAGTAGATAAAAGCTCGAGTCATCCGCAGGATATCCATGATAATCATTTGGGGCAGTCGACCATACTTTCGCAAGAACAAAGCGCATCAAAAAGGATTTTGTCCTCATTGCGGCCGTTATGCGAGCTTTAACAGTTTCGATGCGATAACGTTCTTTTACCTCTACTATATCCCTTTGATACCCATGTCAAAGCGGAAGCGGTTTCACAAGATGTGCAACCACTGCAGCATGACTCAGCAGATCGATATCGAATCTTTTGATGGCATAATACAGGGACTAAAGTCAAACTCTGCTGAAGCGGTTTTGGCAATATTGGATGGAGAGACGACTTTTAGCTTAGAGGGAGAGGAATCTGAGCCAATTGACGCTGCAAACTATCTTCTGGGGGCTGCAGATTGGCTTTATGCTTCGGGCAACAAAGACTTTTGCGTCAGTATCGTCGGGCAACTAGCAGATGATTCAGGTCGCTTTACGCAAGCCATGCTTTTGGCTCATATGCGAACCATGGATGGAAAACTCCAAGAAGCGATTGATCACTACAATTCAGCCTCGAAAATTGACAGTACACGATACGAGCCCTATCAATACAAAGGAAGTTTGGAGGCCGAGACGAAGCAAATCGAAGCAGCGGTGGCTTCCTATCAGCAAGTGATGAAAAAGGCACCAGACGGAACGACCCAACTATCGATTGGTCTGCAGCTTGTAGAACTACAAAAGCAGTGTAAACAATTTGTGGAAGCCTCGGCTACCTATGATCGATTGCTTGAGTTGCATCCACCATTAGCGAACGACAAGTCGTTTATGAAGGGGGTAGCCAAGGTCAAGAAGAAGGCTGGTTTGGGTTAACGGATCTTTACTTCATGGCTAATGTAATAGCGGTTTCCCATGATGTCGCGATTGAGGCCCAGTGATATCGCCTCGCGACCATCCTTGCTCTTGTACGAATTCGCTGTTCTAGAAGAGGATCAGCGTCGAGTTGCTTGAGATAGTGAGGCAATTCCGTTAGAGTCTTCAAAACAAAACCTGATTCTAGATGCTCGATGCATTCCCCAATTGCTGGACTAAAGTCGGTAACAAAACAGGGGAGTCCCATCGTCATCGCTTCAACTAAAGATTGCGGGAAGCCTTCGTAGCGACTGGCCAGAATGAATGCTCGTGCAGCGCGATATTCGCTCCAGACGTCAGAGGTCCAGCCACACCATTCCACTGAATCGGCAATTGATAAGTCATCTGCCAGACCCTTTAGATCATTTTCTAGAGGCCCCTTTCCGACGATTCTTAGTTTCCAGTTGGGCAACTGGGGGTGAATGGTTTTCCAGACGTGTAGGATCTGATCCACTTGTTTCTCAGCGGCTAACCGGCCAACAAACAAAAGTCGGTTTTCGTTTATTGCTCGCTCTTGTTCGCTCTCTTGCCCGGTAGTATTCGGAGCTTCGATTGCGGATGGAATGGTAAGAAACGTGGTTTTCGTCTTTCGTGGAAAGAATTCCCGTCTTAGATAGTCCCGTACATAATCCGTTTGGGCCACACAAACTTTCGCTCTTCGGTAAACTCGCCGGCGTATTGCCTCCCAAACGGCAGGCATTTTTTGAAATCTTGGATCGCTTCGTTCGGATATCAATACGGGATAGCTTTTACCTATTGCGAGAAGAACCAGCGAGTTGTTCATGTCGCAGAAGCTCACGACTATGTCTGGGGCGAGTTGAGCTGCAATCTTTTTTAGTTTGCGAATGCGAAAAAGATTGAAGTAGATTTTCGATGCGAGATTGTTCGTTTCGGTAGGAGATGTGCCAGAATGAATCGATATCCGCTCGACTCGAGGATGCAGACTATAAGCGTCTGAATCGCTCGATGCCACCGTGACAAGCGAAACCTTTGCAATCGTCGAATTTCTTGCTAGGTGATTCGCAAGGCATGCAATTTGGCGTTCGGAACCACCTCCCTCCAGGGAATGGATTGCAAGCAAGATGTGACGGCCTCGCAAGCTCAAAGAAATTTGCTTCGGATCTGGCGTGTTACTCAATCGCTCGGCTCGTCTCTTGGTGAAAAATCTGTAAACTGTGTGTGATTCCAGGGTGGAACTCTCAGCGACAGCATGTATTAGGTTGGAGGGGATTGACGTTTAGGTTTAATGTAACAAATCTTCTCCTCACTTAAAATGACAGACCAAACTTCTCGGTATGCAAGAAATAATAGTCAAGCGCTGGCCCAGCAAGCCCCGACAAGCGATTCGTGTAATACTAATCGGAGACATCGTTGGAAAGCCTGGACTCGAAATCGCATGCCAAGCGTTTGAGAAGCTTCGAAATTTTCTCCTTGTCGACGTTATCATTGCAAACGCCGAGAATGCTGCTGACGGAGCGGGGTTGACCATCTCGCAGTACAAGAAGCTGGTAGAGTCTGGTGTCGATGCGATTACTCTCGGTGACCACATCTATAAAAAGAAGGAAATATCTTCGGTTCTCAAAGAGCAATCTAATATCGTTAAGCCTGCCAATTTTCCCTCGACGGCTCCAGGCTTGGATCATTGCATTATCCAAGCAAAGTGCGGGGTCGATATTGCTGTAATCAGTTTGCTGGGACGCGTGTTTATGCGACCGGTCGATTGTCCGTTTACCGCTGCGGACCGCGTACTGAATTCAATCCCAGATACCTGTAAAATTCGAATTTGCGATATCCACGCCGAGGCGACGAGTGACAAACAAACGATGGGGCGATTTCTCGATGGACGAGTAAGCGCTGTACTCGGGACACATACCCACGTTCCGACAGCAGATGATTGCATACTACCTAAGGGGACAGCCTTTCAGTGTGATGTCGGCATGACGGGGCCCTATGAGAGCATTCTGGGGCGTGCCATAGAGCCGGTACTCAATACAACTTTATCTTTCGATCCCAACTCTTTTCATGTTGCCACCGATGACGTTCGGTTAAGTGGAACTATAGTAGACATCGATCCGGAAACCGGACTTGCTTTGCAGATATCACGCCTGCATCTAAAGAAAAAAGAATTGGATTCGTTATCAGGTGAGTACTAGCGAAGAATCGAAATTGGGTGATCCAATGCGATCGCCCTGGATTGGTTTGGACATAGGTGGTGCCAACATCAAAGTCGCACATACCAATGGTTGGTCAAATCACCTAGATTTTCCAATGTGGAAGCATCCAACACTTTTGGCATCGGCGTTGGGTGAATTGCTGGAGGAGTCGCCGCCGTTCGCTGGTATTGGGTTGACCATGACGGGCGAGCTTGCAGATTGCTTTCAGACGCGTGCAGAGGGGGTCGCTACAATCCTCGATCAGGTAACAACCATTTTGCCTGCGCAGCTCGTGCGAGTTTACAGTGTCAATGGAACGTGGCTTACTGTTGGTGCAGCTGCGAGATCACCATGGACGGTAGCGGCCTCCAATTGGGTGGCGCTAGCCAAGTTTATGGGTGTCAACTTCTCGGAAGGGAGACGTTTGATCGTTGACATTGGTTCTACGACGACTGACATTATTCCAATCTCTAACGGTGAGATTGCTATTGATGCAAAAACAGATTCTCAGCGAATGCAATGCGGAGCGCTGGTCTATACGGGCGTTGAAAGGTCTAACGTCGCAGCCATTTCACGACATGTTCCGTTATACGGGGCCTCATGTCCGTTGATGAATGAGTTGTTTGCAACGAGCCGCGATGTGCATCTATGGCTTGGAGACGTTGAGGATAATCCGACCTGCAATCAAACGGCCGACGGTGCTCCCGCGACGCGGGCTCATGCTCGATTTCGTTTAGCGAGAGTTGTTGGAGAGGATGGGTCGACGTTAGCCGACTCCGATATCGATGTCATTGCCAACCAAATCCGACTAGATCAGGCCACGCTTATCGCGCGAGGGATGGAGCAAGTTGTGCATGCCGCGTGGACGAAGAATTCGACAACTTCGAAAAAAGGCCGGGCAAGTAAAACGAAGGATGGTGTAGATCGCCAGTCAAGTGGAGCATGCCTTCCCGACCTGATTCTTGTTTCTGGGCATGGTGATTTTCTTGTTGAGGATGCGATGCGAATTCTAAATTGGAATATGCCACGCACCAACTGGTCGCGATGTTATAGCCCTGAGTTATCGCGCATAGGACCTGCGTATGCGGTGGCCATTTTGGGGGCGACCGATCATGAAGCTATTGCTTCAACTTAGAGATGATGTTTATCCTAACCCGACGCGTACGCAAGGGCTTTGGCCCGAAAAACCAGTTACCGCGCAACTTCAAAACTCACGCTGCGAGCTTGGGATAATAAGCAGCACCCACAAAGGGATGCTGCCTCGATTGCAGAAGTCGCTTGGCAGAGAACTACTCCATTGGTGGAGGTGCTAACATCGAATGGTAAAACCAAACAGCTTGAGCGTTGTTTAGTTCCACATCTCCCAGCATAGGGTCAAAACATTGCAATATGACTTCTCCCTCGATTTCGGATTCGATGGGAGACACTGATGTTTGGTACCTTCTTGAAATGGGTAAAGTTTCTGTACTGTTGGCTTCAACCCACATAGTCCTAATCCCTGGAAATGAACCGACTGGCCCCGCGATGCTGCCCCTCATGAAGCACGATACTATCATCTCAGTTTCGAAGTTCCCAGTAGTGACCTCTCCTAGCCCCCCCGCGTTTAACTCTGCGCCCGGATCATATTCGGAACATTCGTTATCATGCATCGGTGAGTGATGGCCTCCGTCGAAAAACTCATAAAGTTGACTACCAATGGGAGGCTGA
>Ga0315899_10002290_pt1 | contig 21243 bp, 18 predicted proteins | sample LakEriMetagenome_2_FD_203518 | JGI IMG/M metagenome (GOLD analysis project Ga0315899, IMG submission 203518) | Freshwater fungal communities from buoy surface, Lake Erie, Ohio, United States - Buoy 4 MA112 | ecosystem: Environmental > Aquatic > Freshwater > Lake | place: USA: Lake Erie, Ohio... | reverse complement strand
TCGTCCTTTTGTGCCCAAAAACTTCGATGCAGCCGTTGAACGATGGAAGCAACTACCGAGTGACCCCGGTGCGACCTACGATCGTGTTAGTACTTATCAAGGCTCCGAGATTGAGCCTCAAGTGACGTGGGGAACCAATCCCGGTCAAGTGACATCGATCAGTCAGAGAGTTCCCGATCCACGCTCGCTCGGTGATGAAACAGAACAAAAGTCCGCCGCTAGCGCTCTCGAATATATGGGACTCAAGGCCGGAGTCCCACTAACCGATGTTTCGATCGATCGCGTCTTTATCGGCTCGTGCACCAATGCTCGCATCGAAGATCTTCGCGCAGCAGCCAGCGTCATCAAAGGGTACCGCGTGAGCGACAAAGTCTACGCGATGGTCGTACCCGGTAGCGGTCAGGTCAAACGTCAAGCCGAAGCAGAAGGGCTCGACAAAATCTTCCGCGAATCCGGATTTGATTGGCGTGAAGCAGGTTGCAGCATGTGCTTGGCCATGAACCCCGACCGGTTGCAACCCGGTGAGCGATGTGCATCGACATCCAATCGAAACTTTGAAGGTCGACAAGGAAAGGGAGGCCGTACACACCTCGTTTCTCCTGCGATGGCCGCCGCCGCCGCCGTCTCCGGCAAATTTGTCGATATCCGCGATTGGTCTTACAAATCTTAATCGAACTACATTCGGTTCCAATCCGATCGCATTCCGTAATCAAAACTCACCACCACGAATAGCCACTACAAATCCATGAAACCATTTTTAAAACATACCGGCGTTGTTGCGGCGATGGACCGCGCCAATGTAGATACCGATCAAATCATTCCAAAGCAATTCTTGAAGCGAATCGAGCGAAGCGGATTCGGTCAGTACCTTTTCTTTGACTGGCGATTTCTGGAAGATGGGTCGCCGAATCCTACCTTCGAATTGAATCTTGCTCGCAACAAAGATGCCTCGGTCCTGTTGGCTCGACGAAATTTCGGTAGCGGCTCGTCTCGCGAACATGCGGTCTGGTCGATCGAGGACTATGGCATTCGCTGCGTCATCGCTCCATCGTTTGCTGATATTTTCTATAACAATTGCTTCAAGAATGGTACTCTTCCGATCGTTCTGAGCGAGAGTCAAGTCGATGAGCTATTCAAACGGCACACGTCGCAATCGCCGTATACTTTATCGATCGACCTGGATACCTGCCGAGTGTTTGACTCCGGTGGCTTTGAAGCGACATTTGCCGTCGAACCATTCCGCCGCCATTGTTTGATGCATGGTCTCGATGATATTAGTTTGACGCTGGAACATGCAGCCAAGATCGACGCTTACGAAGCGTCTCATCCAGCATTGACCTAACGATGGGTTTGCATTGAAACCTGCGATCCTCTTTTCTACAACGTACACGAATTATGACTTCCTGAGGCAAGTGCCTCGGGAAACGGATCGTTGGTGTCAGTTCGAATTTACAACGGACGCAAACCATCCGCATCTTTTTGGTTGGGTGGTGTACGACAATATTCACGAGCCGATTCGAGCTCCGGTACCACACTCGCATCTCATGCTCGTTACCGGCGAACCGCCTTCGCTGAGAACGTATCGACCTCGCTACACGTCTCAATTCGCAGCCGTTCGTACGAGCCATCCTCAACTGTTGCATTCGAACAAAGTTGTGGATCATGAGGGGCAACCGTGGTACTACGGAATTGGTGCAAGTCAGGCGCACGGGCCGGTCGTCGACTATGATTTTCTTCAACGGTTGGAGCGACCAGCGAAGCCACGTTTGATCAGTGTCATCGCCAGCAACAAAGTCACCACCGACGATCACCGACAACGTTTGCGTTTCGTCGAGCGGCTCAAGGAAGCGTTCCCTGGCCAGCTCGATGTGTTCGGTCGTGGCATCCGGGATGTATCGGACAAAGCGGATGCCATCTATCCGTATCGTTATCACATCGTGCTAGAGAATGATCACTCTGGCTATTATGTTTCAGAGAAACTGACCGACTCTTATCTAGGTTGGGCGTTCCCGTTCTATTCTGGTAGTCTTCGAGCGGATGAGCTATTGCCAAAGGGGAGCTTTGAGCGAATCGATATGTATGACGCTGATCGATCCATTGCGATCATACGAGCATCGCTCGATTCGGATATCGCAAACCAACGCCATGCCTCTTTCGCCGAGGGAAGAGCCAGGGTGCTCGACACTCTCAATCTTTTTGCCATCTTGAATCGCCACTTTTCCAAATTGACGAGCCACCCACCTGTGCTTCGACGATCCCGTATCTTTCCAAAAAAGCAGACATTCCGACTCATCGCATCTCAAGCATGGCGCAGCATGTTCTAGGATCATACTTAGGCTTCGGCGCGGTTCATCGTCTCGGCTTTTCGCACCAGGCACGTGCGGGCTTCTTCCTTGAATTTATACTGAAATTATGGATTTATAGTGAATTTGCATAAACTCCATAAATAACCTATAATTTTTCCACGAGCCCCACCACCGCAACTGGCGGGACGGGATGAATTGTTGAAAAAGGCCGAGGTTGCGGTCAGCCGATCACGGCTGGGCCGATAACGGTGACCTGGATACCGACTCCTTGCTTTGCTTACCGCGACTGGTGAAGCAGCCAAAGCAGCGAACAAAGGTGTCGTCCTTTGCATCGATGAGCTGCAATATGTTCAAGAAGACGAACTCGCTGCATTGATCACGAGTCTTCATCGTACAAGTCAATTGACACTGCCATTAATGTTGATCGGGAGTCCAGGACACGGGGACACAGCTTTTACGGTTCCGATGTTCGATCAATTCATGAAACGGATCATGCCTGAATTAGAGATCTGATATCAGCTTCAAACCCGCAAATCCGATTCATTGGATTCAAACTTAGAAAAACACTAAGTTGCCAATTTCTTGTAGCGGAATCTACGTGGTTCGTCGTCGCTGATCCCCAAACGCTCTTTGCGTTGTTGTTCATAGGTTTCGAAGTTCCCTTCGCACCAATGGACATAGCCATCCCCTTCGAATGCCAAAATGTGCGTTGCAATACGGTCAAGGAACCATCGATCGTGTGTGATCACCACGACGCAACCGACGAAGCTCATGATCGCTTCTTCGAGTGCACGTAGTGTGTCCACATCCAAATCGTTCGTCGGTTCGTCCAATAGCAAAACGTTGCAACCACGTCGCAATAGCTTCGCTAAGTGAACTCGATTTCGTTCACCGCCAGACAGAACGCCAACCTTCTTCTCTTGGTCCGGTCCTTTGAAATTGAATTTGGAAACATAAGCTCGCGAGTTAAATCGCTTGCCACCCATTTCCAACCAGTCGAGACCACCCGAGATTTCTTGATAGACCGTATTCTTGTCGTCCAGCGAATCGCGAGATTGATCGACATACCCGAACTCCACCGTTTCACCGATTCGCAGCTTTCCGGAATCCGGTTTGTCTTGACCGGTCATCATGCGGAACAACGTCGTCTTACCGGCTCCGTTCGGACCGATCACTCCAACGATACCACCCGCAGGTAGTCGGAAGTTTAGATTCTCGACCAGCAATTTATCGTTGTATGCTTTTGAGACCCCTTCGGCGTGAACAACCACTTCTCCCAAGTGTTTGCCAGGCGGAATTTGAATTTCGAGTTCATCCGGTCGCTCTTCGAACTGCTGGGCAGCTAATGTTTCGTAAGCACTGATACGGGCCTTGTTCTTGGCTTGTCGAGCGCGTGGCGACATGCGAATCCACTCGAGCTCTTTCTCCAAGATCTTTTGTCTAGCCACGGCCGACTTGGATTCGATGGCTAGACGCGCTTGCTTTTGCTCTAGCCACGAAGTGTAGTTTCCTTCGAACGGGAAGCCCGATCCACGATCCAATTCCAAAATCCATTGAGCCACGTTGTCGAGGAAGTAACGATCGTGGGTTACAGCAACGACGGTGCCTGGATATTGAGCCAAATGCTGCTCTAACCAATTGACAGCTTCGGCGTCCAAGTGGTTGGTTGGTTCGTCGAGTAGCAATAGGTCGGGTTGTTGAATCAGCAATTTGCAAAGCGCTACACGGCGACGTTCACCACCGGACAATTTGGTAACGCCCGCATCTCCCGGTGGCAAATTCATAACCGCCATCGAATGCTCGATTTGTCTGTCCAAGTCCCAAAGATTCTGGGCATCGATGATATCTTGCAGTTTCGCCATTTCATCGCAGAGTTTCTCCATCTGCTTATCATCGGTCACTTCACCGAGCATGTTGGAGATTTCATTGAATCGATCGAGCACTTTTCGACGCGGCGCAACGGCCTCTTCGACATTCCCCTGGACGTCTTTGTCTGGATTGAGTTGTGGCTCTTGCGATAGATAGCCTGCCACGAAGCCATTGCTCAAGCGCGCGACGCCGTCAAAGTTCTTGTCGGCGCCCGCCATGATTCGGAGCAAGGTACTTTTTCCAGCACCGTTGGAGCCCAACACTCCAATCTTGGCGCCTGGATAGAAAGCCAGCCAAATGTCCTTGAGGACTTCTTTTTGGCCGTGCCGTTTCGTAAGTCGTTCGATTTGATAGATAAATTGACGGTTCATACTGATTTATTCCCATTCAATGGTGGCTGGTGGTTTGCTACTGATGTCGTAGCAAACTCGATTGACACCGCGAACTTCATTGATGATACGTGTAGAGATCTTGGCAAGTAAGTCGTAAGGTAGCTGACTCCAATCAGCAGTCATAAAATCATCTGTATTGACGCAACGGACAGCGACCGCGCGTTCATAGGTTCGTGCATCTCCCATGACGCCGACGCTTTGTGATTCCAACAACACGGCAAACGCTTGTGAGGTTTGTCGATAGAGATTGGCGTTCTTGATTTCGCTGACCACGATCTCGTCCGCATCACGAAGTATCTCTAGCTTTTCGCGTGTCACTTCGCCCAAACATCGAACGGCAAGTCCGGGGCCAGGGAACGGGTGACGCCAAACCAAATGCTCTGGCAATCCGAGTTCCAGTCCCAGCTTTCGCACTTCGTCTTTGAACAGATCGCGCAGTGGTTCGATCAATTGGAAACCAAGCTGTTCAGGCAAGCCGCCAACGTTATGGTGGAGTTTGATCGTTGCAGCGGGACCATCGACGGCAGCGCCGCTTTCGATTACGTCCGGGTAGAGAGTCCCTTGCGCCAGGAACTTGGCACCGTTGATCTTCTCTGCTTCCAGTTTGAAGCAATCGATGAACGCTTTGCCGATACGCTTCCTTTTCTCCTGTGGATCTTTGATGTTCGCCAACTCGCCGAGGAACAGGTCGGTCGCATCGACGACTCGCAGATCTGCCTTGAAGTGATTCGTAAACTCCGAGATCACCGCCGCTTGTTCGTTCTTTCGAAGCAGCCCATTGTCGATCAGGATGCAAGTCAGTTGCGGGCCGATCGCTTTGTAAAGCAACGCTGCGGTTACCGAGGAATCGACCCCACCCGAGAGGCCGCAGATGACTCGATCTTTGCCAACCACTCCCCGGATGTGCTCCACCGCGCGACTGACAAAGTCGCTCAAATGCCAACGCCCTTCGCAATTTGCAATGTTGTAAAGAAAGTTGTGGATCAACGTGCTACCAAGCGAAGTGTGCGAAACCTCGGGATGAAACTGAAGACCGTAAATCGGCAACTTCTTATGCCGAACCGCAGCATGCGGGCAAGTCGTTGTGGATGCTAGCGTTTCAAAATCTTCGCTCAGATCTTTGACTTGATCACCGTGGCTCATCCAAACGTCGATTTCGTGTGGGAAACCAGCGAACAGCCGCTCCATCGACTGAATTTGCAGGCGGGCGCGACCGAATTCGCGACGATTGCAGCTCTCTACTTTTCCGCCGAGCGCTTGGGAGGCCAATTGCATTCCGTAGCAAATTCCCAGTACAGGGATCCCCAGTTTGAAGATGTTGGGGTCGCATTTTGGAGCGTTGGATTCGTACACGCTGGAGGGGCCGCCCGAAAAGACGATCGCGGTCGGGTTGCGTGCTTTGATGGTTTCCGCGGAGATATTGTGGCGGACAATCTCACAATAAACATTCTGTTCGCGTATACGCCGAGCGATTAGCTGTGCATACTGTGAGCCGAAGTCGAGGACCAAGACTCGTTCGCTCACGAGGTGGGGTGCTGTTTGGCTTGCCGTCTGCGAACCAACCGCAGGGGCGGACTGGGATGGGCTGGAAACCGAATTGTTCATGAGATCCATCTGGGATGCCAACTGGAAAGTCGGCTTTCTAGAATTGGAGAAAACGCGAAATTATAGCGTTCATGGGGTGGGTCGCTACCTCGAATTCCTTTGTGTTCGATCAAAGCACGGATTGCATAGAAAATAGAACAAGTGAAGACAAACCTCCCTACGCCCGAGAACTTTAGTCCCCCTTGGTTTTTGCGAAGCGGTCATGTCCAGACCTTGCTGACCGGTTTTTATAAGCCAAAGGCGACTTTGCCAGCTCCCGTCGTTCACAAGATTCCGATCGGCTCGCAGGGCAATCCAGGCACGCACGGTCATTTGCTCGTTTATGAGAATCGGCCAAGCGAAGCGGCGCAAGCATCGGGACCGCAAGGGGCCGAAGAAGCGGTCTTTCTTTTGCACGGTCTCGGTTCCTCTCATCGAGGAACTTACATGACCCATTTGGCCTCCTACCTGCTCGAGGCCGGTGTTCGTGTCTTTCGTTTCGATTTGCCGGGTGCTGGAGATTCGTTTGAGTATACGCCGTTGCCACCGCATGGCGCTTGCTCGGAACTCTTATGGCAAGCGTTAATTCAACTCTCGCAGAATTGTTCGATCCGCCTGTGGAGAGGTGTGGGTGTATCGTTGGGCGGCAATCTGTTGCTCAAGCTTTTGGCGAACCATGCATCGGAAATCGATACAGGGGACGGAGCTCGAGATGTGTCGATCGCGCGTGCGATCGCCGTCGCGCCACCGATCGATCTAAGCAAATGTTGCGAGAACATGGAGATCGGTACACATCGAATTTACGCCAAGTATTTTCTTCGATCGTTGCGAAGCCAAGCTCGATTGCGAGCCGATCGCTGGCCGGAATGGAAACGTCTCATGGCCAATGCTTCGTTTGACACGATTCGACGATTCGACGAGACCGTGACCGCTCCTCTGGCTGGCTTCACCAGTGCTCAGCATTATTACGAGTCGGGATCTTCGATAGGACAGTTGGAAAGAATTGAAACTCCAACGACCGTGCTTATCGACAAGAACGATCCGATTGTGCCTTTTTCGTTGTTCGAAGGAGCCCGTTGGTCTCCATCGACCGAAGTCCGTATCAGTCAGCGAGGTGGACACATTGGGTATCTACACCGAAGCATGACCAAGACCGGCCGTGGTCTCGAACGATGGGCCGATCGATGGATCGCGACCGAGTTGATGCAGTAGCAACAGACGCAGGAACAAACACAGAGAGCACAGAGTTCAATCCTCGTTTAGACCTCTGTGAATCTCTGTGGTGATCACTTACCAACCGCAGCACGTCTTTAGGCTCCAGGGTGAAGCAACAGCAGACGTAAGAACAACCACAGAGAACGCGGAGAGCACTGAGTTCAAGCCTCGTTTTGGACCTCTGTGAAACTCCGTGACCTCCGTGGTGATCATTTGCTAATCATTTGCTAACCGCAGGGGAGGATTACTAAACTCAAAGCTAACGTGTCGGTTCGCCGATATCTTCGAACCAAAGCGTCGGACGTTCTGCGATCATGCGCTTCATCATCGCGATGCAACGTTCATCGCCGAGAACATTCAGCTTGACGCCTCGCGATCGGAGATACTCTTCTGGTCCGCGAAACGTAACATTCTCACCGACGATGATCTGAGGGATTTTGTAAAGCAGCGAAGCGCCGCTACACATATCGCACGGTGAGAGAGTCGAGAAAAGAACACACTCACAGTAATCTGCAGCCGTCAGTCGTCCGGCGTTTTCAAGGCAATCCATTTCCGCATGAAGGATGGCACTCCCTTGTTGATGGCGACGATTGTGCCCACGCCCAATGACCACGCCATTCTTTACCAAAACTGAACCAATCGGAATGCCTCCTTCATCCCAACCGAGACGGGCCTCGGCAATCGCTTCAGCCAGGAACGCATCGATTTGGTCCGTTGTTAACTCGATCACTGCGATGTTCCTATAGAAGATTGTTTAGGGGATTTGGTTTACAGCTTTCGTTCTCGTGTGGTTAGAGCATACGCAAAATGGCAAGTCGGCAGAAACATCGAACGCAGAAAAATACATGCTCGACATTTCCTGCCCTGAATATTTCTTCCCACGTTCTTCAATCCCATCATTAGTCTGTCGCCTTATTTTGTTTTTGCTGAAGTCCGATGTGCTGTCTGTAGATCTCTCCCCAAGATTTGGATGCCAAAAGGTCCTCTTCGGATAGATCATAAAGCCAGATAGAGTAACCGATGTGCCCCACGGGCTTAAACTCTTGAAAGTAGGTGTAACCATTCTCGATAGGCTCACCTTTCTTGGTTCCACTCGGGACACCCATCGTCCCTTGAACGATACACACGCTCACAGCGTATCGCCCTGGGAGCAACACTTTCCCACGATCCTCGGGTTTCTCAAGCAAGCTTTCGGAACTCCATTTCGGGATTTTGGTAATCTCCGCTTGAATCCCCGTGAGCTTCAAATCGTAACGGGTCCATAGACTTGCGCCGACCGAATCCCAACCTCGACGCTTCAGCTCGTCGCGTAAATAAAAAACATTGTGCCCCCAATCGACATTGGTTCCCGACAGGTATCTGTATCCTTGAGATGGGCCACCGACCAACTCATTAAAGTACGATAACGAATGCGGGAAATAGAAAAGACTACTCAATGCTCCGCATGTTGCTAACACGATTGTGCCCTGTCTGGGCCATGGTCGATGTGGGAAAAATGTGACTGCTTGACTTGCCCATACAAAGCATAATGGAAGAAATTGCAGCATGTATCGAGCGTGTCGATTCAGCCCTGTATGGTAACTGAGCATCACTAGATAGAGCACGACAGGCCCGAGCAATAGTACCGTCTCGATCCGAATCCTATACGGAAGTATCGCACTGTTCAAAGATCCTGAATCAACCGATTGCGGTCTCCGTGCGAACAGAAACGTACCTATGTTTCCCAGTGTCGCGATCGCAAAGAGCCCCAGCTCGCCAACAGTACACTTGAGCATCAATACAACGAGATAGTAATACCACCATCCACCTAAACGCAGTTCTCCGAAAAGGAAACCAACAATGGTTTGTGCCGCCATCGCGGATTCTTGCGTATCGATTCCTCGAACGAATTCAGTAGGTAGTGGAACGGGGATCGATCCCATCCAAGTGTCCCGAAAACGATTGCCAACCACACTCACCAATTCGCCTGATTCTGCATACTCACGAATCTGAAGCTGCGGACTTGCAAAATCAAATTCACCGAGCGGTTTGAACTGGTCAGAGAATCCATATCCAGCCAGCAAAACGATCCAGGCCAGGGTCAGTTGGAACACACATTGCATGGCAACAGAGAGTCGATCCGACCGCATAATCCAGATGGTGACGGTCACGAAAAACAACATAGGGTGAAGTAAAATCCAAGTGGATTTTGTCAATTCTGCGAGCCCGGTCGTTAGGCCCGCCAGGTAAGCATTCCCAAACGACGATTCTCTGGTCCATTTCCAGTATCGATACAACGCGAGAATACCCATGGCCCCCGATGGTACATCTGGCGTCAACGCACCACCAAAGGCCAGTACCAGTGGGGATGTACACCATAGTATCAAGGCCGTGAATCCAGCTCGTTGGCCATAGAGCTCTGATGCCCAGGCAAAGCAAACCCACGCACCCACGCAAGAAAATGGGATACAGGACCAACGTGCAATCATCAACCAGAAAAAGTAAGATGAACCCAACTGGGGCATTAATCGGTCGCCGATCGAAAACTCCTTTCGATGGGAAACAATGATGCCATGTTCATCACGCGAACTACCCACATGAGAATAGAGCTTGCTGATCTCATCGTCATCGCGTGGCATTGCAACATAGACAGGCAACGTGCCGATCGTCCGAGCGAGTGGCGGATTGACGTTGTAAAGCTCAAAGTCACCGTACAGCCAATGCCCCAATCCTGCCGCGAAGTGGGCGATCTCATCCGTCATGGGAGAATGAACGTAAGCACTGAAGCCAAGCATGGTTGAGTGGATCAACAAAACCAACGCAAGCCAGAATCCTCGTTTATTTCCCCATCCCAAAGTGGTACACCCAATCAAGGTCAGTCATTTTTCGAATGTAGACCGGGACTCCAGTCCCGGTCCCTTTTCAATCGTCTCACTCGCCTTCCCGTAGACTGGGACCATTGTCCCGGTCCTGCTCTCGGCCGTGTTTCAATTTTGCAAACTCCGCCGATGTCAATCCAACGACACTGGATGCCCGTCCATCGGGTCGCAAGCATTTCGAAAGACGATCGGGTCGATTGCAGCCGACACCGATTGCACCGATCCATCAGCCAGCGTACCGATCATGATACTTCCATGGAGCGCTTGCAATCTACGATAGTCTGTCGATCCGATTCTCGCACCTGCTTGAATACCGCCTGGGTTTTTGACACCATTCCAGCCATCCCGAAACGCCGGATCACTTCGTGGACCTGGTCCGCGATTCGGTGTATCGGTTTCACGATAGGGGGCATCGAATACCGGACAATCCCACCACGAGTAACCCTCCGTCTGCCGATCGCGCGGCAATGTTGAGGGAGTGGGATAGTCTGGCGCCGGCATAGCACCATCTTGCCAATCGTTGGAAGAATTCTTCCCAGCGCGCGTCCAGATACTCCAAGTCAGCGATTCCGCAGCCAGATTAGGAGGCGATGCAGACGGATATCGATCACCATGGGAAAACGCCATTCGTTCCGCGAACAAGATCGTTTGACTGAGCCCATCAGTGATTCGGCTGAACGAACCGTCCGCACGTACTGGGTGCCCCGATTGAAACCTGACGCTTGCCACTTTCGCATTCATTGCGTACGACGTACCGCCGTACTCACCGTCAGCGGATGAGGCGCGGCCAGGACGAATCGAGAGAGCAACACCTGTAAACTTTCCATTGGATAATGTTGGATCATCGGGGCAAGCGAACGTTGCTACTGCCGAAGTACGAACACGGAACGAGAAACCGTTGGCTAGTTGGAAGAGTGTGGCTTGCTCTACATGAGGCAAGAGCAAGAAGTGACCAGTCGCCAATTGTCTTTGGTTGACGAGCACCCACGGAGGAAGAGTCTTGTGCGCGCTTTCGAAGTTATGGCAAGTGAGTCCAAGTTGCTTTGCATTATTCGCACACTGCATCCTCCTCGCCGTTCCTCGAGCTGCTTGAACGGCAGGTAGAAGCAAACCGATTAGTACAGCGATAATTGCAACAACTGTCAGCAGTTCAACAAGTGTTAATCCTGTTTTGACGATTCTCGCTTTGGGACAAAATGATTCCATCAATTAATCATTAGAACGGATGAACTCGAATTCTACCTCCGCAACTACTCTTTCGTCACTACTACGAACAAATCTCAATGTATCAGAGATCCTCCCGTAGCGAGTAAACTTCTCCATTGCTACTGATCCTGACACAATTCCGATGCGGATTTTATCGGCTTCCAGTTTCAATTCCATCCAATCGGGATGTCTGTAATCTACGTCAGACAAATCAACCTGCGGTAACCAGCCGCACTCAATTAAACCGGTAATACGGTTGTCCATTTCAATTTGATCGGGATTAACGACAATCCTGCTTCTTGTTGAGATACGCGGCAAAACTTGCTTTTCGGAATTCTGAACATTCACATCCGCAACAAATTCTAGAACTTTCCCGTTAGCGAACTCAAACGCCAATCTTGCTGGTTTTGCTTTCCCCACAAAGTCTTCATATTTTAGGCGAAACGCGAATTCGAGCGAGCCACCTTTTTCTATCGTGAATGAAGATTGATGTTCTGTGCTTACACATGAACATGATTTCTTGACGAAGTTGCAAACTGCGGGCGTTTTGCCCTCATTCTCAATGCGGACTCTACCTAAATATATCCCATTGGAGAAGTCAGACTTTCCAATCTCTATATGTTTGGGATGCAGCGAAATAAGCGTCTCCTTTTCGACTTGGATCTTTCTGCAAATCAACACTACACAATTGCTGACCAAATCAAGTTCTTCGGTTTTCCACGAAGCGAGGTCCGATGGTTCAAATGGATAGTCAATCCACAGTTTTCTTCCTCGATGGTCCGACGCCACCACCACATAGTGAGGTGCGTTGAAACCAAGCTTCGAAACTGCGACAATTGCAACATCGCCCGCACGAGTCGAGCTCATTACCCTCTTTAGGTTCGTGTCTTTATATGCCGTTACTTCGAGGCCGTTCGCTTCAAGGATGGATTTTATTCTATTGAAGCGTACCCCATCTTTGGTTGGTTCAAGATATTTTGCAACTTCACGTGGATTGAAACCCGGGTGGAGGATATTCAGAACGATTGTCGTGGCAGTGAAACCACATTGTCTCAGTCGGATTTGTTCACTCGCGCCCAAGTCAATCTTCCAGTCCATACCATCCCAAGTAGGGCTGCGCTCAGGAATGTTTGGATCAGCAGAAAGGGCTGTTGATCCAGAAATCAACAATAATGCAATAGCACCTAGAACTCCTGAGGCACGCTTACTTCTGATCCAATTGAATATCGCAAAAACCAGAATAGCCCCAATCACTAAAGCGCCGTACCAGGCGCGTCTGCTCTGAGACGGAACCGCCTTCAAGTCATGACTTTTTACATACTCCGCTAATCGATCCACTTCATCTTTTGTTGTCACTCCCGCCGTGTACTTGATACTTCGGTCCAAGTCGTTAACAATTGCACCATCCGGAACCGAAACTCGAAAAGTAGTCTCGGCAACATTCTTCAACTCTTTAAAATTCGAAAACGCGATTCGGTAGCCTCTACCATTTACCCAATCCATCGCAGCCAATGCCTGCGGACCAGAATCAGAATATCGGAAAACGCACGATTTCACTATCAAGCCACCTGTCTTCAGATCAACCCTCTCAACCCTTCCATTCGGAAGAATCCGGTAAGAAAAAAGGTACTCGTACTTTTTCAGTTTCGGGGGTAAAACTTCAAGGTGAACGAAACCACTATCTTTATGCTGCCACGACTTGACCGAATCTTCGCTGTTCATCTTGCATGCATCAAGGAACCTCTGAAATTCAACGCTTCCACTTACTGCGTAGAACGGCGCTGGGAAATTTGGCATTACCGCACAGTGTCCTGACTTCCCAAGCTCGAGATCCATCTGCTCTCGTTCACTTGTAAAAGTCCCAATGTCTACAACAGTTGCGCAATTCTCATCTGGACTATTAGTATCTTTGGGAAAACTATCGCCAGGCAATGATCGCGAAGCTGAACCAAAGACCTTCCCATCAAAACAACGCTGTGTTTTGCATGAGATTCGATCCGCTGTGCCTCCCACCCATTTGGTTTTATACGCGATCTTTAAATTGAAACGTTGAGCATCAGCAATCATCGAACCTTGGCATTCCGCGCTGAGATCACCTTCGAGAGCGAAAAGATCAACACCATCTTGCGCTGCTTTAATGCTCTCCTCGACGCCCAAAGACGACATCTTCACTGCTGGTTTCGTATTGATCTGCCAATGAACAAAATCCCAGGAATAGACTCTGTTTTCAAGGCGACTGGCCTCGTACAGATCCACTAATTTCTCAGAGAAATTCTCTGCGGCGACAGGACTACTTTCAAAGATAAGCCCCAAACAAATTGAAAAAAGAATATTGCGCAAGATACCCTCCCCCGAAAAACGCCCGAAAACCAAAGCAGCTTTACGACTGTTCATCACAATTAGCCCTCGACCGGTCCCATCTCGTTACGATGAATTGTCAATTGTTGTGTTCTAAGAAAATTTGAATTAGGCGGCAACCTGCGGGATTCCGTTAAGGAATTTCTTTCCTTTGAGGAGGGGTATGATGCGCAGGTGCCCACCCAGATGACGCCATTTCTCGGATGACGGCTCCGCTAGCTTGAACATTTTCACCAATACAAAACTTCTTTAAACCAGCAGAATACGCCGCCCTTTCCTTATTTCACAGAACCCAACATTTGGTTATATCTCGTTCTCGGGATCGGGTGCGGTCGCACCGCCGCCACCACCACCACCACCACAGGTCGCACCTAGCGTGGCTACTGTCCTAGAACCCATTGCCCATGAACCAGAATCTGCACAATCGCAATCGTACACAGGCCACAGACCACTCGTTATCACCCTAGTCTCGCACATACTAGTAATCGTACAACACGGCATCACGGTTGAAGTTGTGCACATTCTACCACTCGACGTCCAACCTCCGCAGTACTGGTCTTTCGGTCCATAGCAACTCGCCCCTGGGCACATCTCAGAACCAGTACAAGCGTTGCCAAACAGTATTATAGTCTCATATTCACACATCCAAGACCAGCTAGAATTCTCTGCGTAGCACGAATACCAACTATCGACTGGCCAATCCCCACAGCCTAACGCTTGAACCGTTGCTAATTCTGAATCAGAACACAGACTGCCAACAGTTCTCGGCGAGTCAAACAGCAACACGACACTCAATAACACCGATAACAAAACCCCATTAATTAAGCTTTTCATTACTATTCTCCACGATTAAATGACGAAATTCAAATCAGAAAAACCAGCAACCATCCATCAGGGACTTACACGAGAGAAACGTAATCAGTTTCCAAAAAATCCAACTCCAACAAACACGCTTCGCTCTTTGTCGACTCAATCTCCACCTGAACTCGCAAAGATACTGGCGGCTCATTTGGGGCGACTACAGGCGATATCGACACCAACACCCCCTCGCTTGGCTCAACGGCTAAGCGAGACCGGTACAATACCTTTCGGACCTTAACGCACTCACACGATGATTTGATCGAACGAATCTCCGCATGAGAAGCAATCCGAAATCTCTCAAGCGGAATACAAAACTCAACCTTACCACCACGTTGAATGCAACCCAAGTCGATTCGCAAAACATCACGATCGGCCCGAACGTCCTGAGCTACCGAGTCATCTGTAAGCTGAGCTCCTCCATTGCAACCAATTACCACCAGGATCAGTACAGCAAAAAAGGAGGCCCGAAAAATCCTAACTCTCAATCCAATAGAAAGCGACTTGTGCCAGGGTAAATTCATCGTTGCTCTCGTTGTTTGCTACCAACACAATCAGATAGATGCCAATCGCGACAAACTCAACGATCGAAAATTCGTTTTTTCTCATGATTCTGGTTCACTCCCAAGTACTGGCTTTCAAAACGTCTTACCTCGGTCCATTTGCAATCACGCAATTGGCGATTCGTCAACGTTTGCGGCACAATGCCATTGACCAAGGCATTGGCGTTTTGATCGCGACAATTTCCAATCGACTTGATAACAGCGCAACAAAATCTCGTCGGCTGAAGTGCTGGACGTGTCCTGGCGTATTTCCGAATCTCCGCCAGTACTTTCCTCGTATCACATTGAGAATTCGCCAAGTCGGTTCCCACGGAACACTGACCAACACCCAGCGATTGGCCACCCGATCGATCTCAGCGAGCGCTCTTACTGGATCCTCCAAATGCTCCAGCACTTCACACGCAATTACCAAATCAAACGAATTCGATTCTACGGGTAACTCGTACGCTGACCCAACTTGGAACGTTAACTGAGGATAACGATTTCGTGCTGTCTCGATCTCCGTTTCGTCGATATCAATGCCAAGGTAATCCACTTGCGGGGGCAAAATCCTTGTTGCCAGATCACCCGTTCCACATCCGACTTCCAAAACGGAGCCGTACTCGATGCTCCCAAGCAATTCGCGAACACTCCTCAAGAACCCTCGCATCAACCATTGATGAATCGGGTTCGTCGAGCGGTATTTGTCAAAGTAGTTTCCACCGATGAATTGGTCACTAAGTGGATTCATGAATTCGCGATGCGCCCTAACCACTAGTTTCCGGTAGACACCGTTTCGGTGGCTGCTGCTTTACGCACGCATCGGAAAATGGTTGCGCTATTGCTCATGCAGTCCATCTCGTCGTGGTTTCCTGTCGCAACTCGAGCCGTAGCGTCTTGATTTGTTTTGCACTCAGAGCTGCATTGACCGCATTCTTTTGCGCCTTGCCAGTAGTATACCCTGGGATCAGTAAGCCCAGTTCTCTGTTCTTTATTCAACGCGTTGTCGGACTTGGACGATTTTGTGATCTCGGCAGTAGTGTAATTGTAGAATCTGCACTGCTCTTTATCAGAACCGGTACCTTTCATCCGCAAAACAGCGAACTCAGCGCATCCCAATTTGCAATCAGGCAATCCGCCAGGTTCCGCAATTGCATCGATAGGATCCTCCTCGATCTGCGCTACGAGCAACGAGCCTGCCGACATACTTCCTAGTAGGACGCTCAAAAACAAACTGGTTCTCTTTATCAAAACTACTTTCATATACATCCCTTACGAATTGATACGGAAATCAAACACCACGAATCTTTAGAAAAATAAACAACCCAAGAAACGCCGCACATCCAATTGCAGACCAAAATGCAAGCGTGATCCAACCAATTGGTCGCGGTGCGTGCTCCTCTCGAGCAAATATCTCACCTAGTGTCTCTAAGGGTTTTCCTGGATCTGGCACCCTGTATTCCACGTCGGTTGAAACGTCCAAGACATTCATTCCAGGCGTTGGGGTGACTGAAAACGGTAAGATCATTGGACCATCTACGACTGCTTCGATAGTGCTCACTTTGGTCTCTTTCATGAGCCGACGATGTTCATCTTTAAATTCGTACTCGCGTTCAACCCAAAAAAAGGGAAAGAACTTTCCGTCGCGTTCTTTGTACTCTATTTCTAGCGAGTAGCCTTCCATACCAGAAACATATTTTCGCATACTCTTGACAAGTAGTGTCGTCGGATCAATCTCGTAACGTTCATCGATCACGGATCGCTTGCCAATAGGAAACTCGATCATAAGGATGTCTTTCGTCCGTCGAGCAACTGCCTTACTTAGATCAGGTGGCGTAACCTGCCCTTTCTTCATATCAAACCCCCTAGCCGGAACCAGCCCAATCGCATAGAAGACCGGTGAATCCAACGAGGAAAAGAACGGAGCACGTTTTTCGTGAAAAAGTGTCAATTCGATCCAATATTCACTTTGACTTCTGCTGTTCCCCCAATCGATGTTTTCCTGCTTTGGATTAAAAACTTGAAAATGGGTGCCGTCAAAAAGGCTCACATAAACTTCCGCATCAAAGGACTTTGTGGAAGCATTGAATATGTGCTGGCTTCCCTTTCGGCGATACCTATGCCCCTTTAAATCAAACTGATATTCAATGGTCCCGGTGAACGAGGTGTCTTTCAAGGGATACTTCAATATGCCATCATCCAAATCTGGTATTGAATTCGCCGCAATGAACTGTTCGAAGCGAGTCCGCAGCAAAAGAGTCTGCCAAGAGGCAGCTCGCTTGTTCCACTCCTCAAACACGTCGTTCACCAAATTATGATCGTCAGCGATGCATGCAGACCCTGCCAAGAGAACGAACAAGAAACAGACACTACTCCTTAGCATTGATCTGGTTCTCCATGACAAAACCAACGATTTCCACAAACAACACCTCGCAATTTCCTGCTGAGTCTTTGCATTTGAATCGCATACGTTTGCAGTAATCTCCCTCTGGCTGACAAGAAAAATCCATCTCTAGCTCTAACTTTTTCTCACCCACTCCGACAAGCGACTCCTTCACTTTCCAATCAACCGTGTCAACGACATGTAGTTCAAAATCCAGTCCCTCTCGATGCCGTACGGTCAACGCATGCGTGACAGCATCCTCTCTATCGACGACTCCGAACATAACGTCGTCCGGCGAGAGCTCCCAAGATGACTGAAACTCACCCTGGACACGAATAACCCCTTGATCAACCTTTTCTCCATCACGTTTCGCCACTATTGTAACTGGAAACGAGAATACACCTGGGACTATATTTTTCTTGAATGTGATCTGAGGCACCCAAATACCACTGGCAACCGTTCGTAAAACACACGTTCCGTATTCGGCTGGGCACTCGCATTTCAACTCAGCTCCTTCGGTGGAGTGAATCCGGACTAAATCAATCGTTGATTCTCGAGACGAAGGCAACGACTTCATCCCGAACAACCCAACTACGGAATCCTCGACCAAGAAAACGAAAGTCGAATCAACCGATGTCGTAAATGCCTTCCAAGCTCTCCCGTCTGACGTTTCGGGCACAAACGAGAACTCCGATTGAATAGCGAGGCTACTCGACGTCAAGGGAACATCCAGCGACTTCGGACGGTCCTTCGTAGGAACGAAACACTTGACCGTCTTCGATTCGTCAGCACCCAGCCTCATTTTTTGGGGCTCAATGGATATGCAGTCGCATGACGCACGAAACGCGTCAATATCAATGTTTTTTGTACCACGATTAAACAATTGGACTTCAATTTCAAATCTAGACGACCCGTCCTCGTTCCAGACCACCTCCCTCCCAACCTCTTGGTACTCAAGCAACGACCTGTCTACGTCAACTGCAGGCCGACAACCAAAGCAGGCGATGAAAAGCAACATCGTTACTGATGAAGCCGCAAAAATCGAATTGTTTTTTCGGAACCGCAAAAATCTCCCCCTTTTTCACGAGCAGTATTTCTATAGATGCCTTTTTCGAGCTTCGTAACGGTAGAAAATTGAAATCCAAAGACATAATTTGAGATCTAGAAAAGTCTCCGATAGAACATGTTTTCGCCGTTGCCAACGCCTAGACATGATCAACTCAATGGTCTTTCGAGCCTTTCGAAACCAGCTTTCCTACCTCGGACACACTCTGATGTAAGGCATGTTTCTCAATCAGTCTTCGGTTCTGTGAAATGAGGTCGGCAAGCAAACCAGCTACGAGTACGATCGCTGCGAGCACCAACAGGGCTGCGCCCAAAACAAGGGACTGCAAATGGCCGTTTCCATTGCCCGAGAGATAGAAAAATACAAATCGGATAATGGGAATCGCTCCAATCACGGCAAGTAGTAGACTTAACCACATTAGCGTCTTGAGCGGATGGAACATGAAAAAGACTCGCAGCAATGTCGTGCCCGATCTGGCAATGAAACTGGCATGCGATTTGAATAACCGAGACGGGCGCGTCGGTGAGTTTGTCTCGATCGGCACAAACTCCAATGCAAATCCCTTTTCAATGCATTGCACTAACGACTCCAATGTATAGCTGTACGTCGTCACGATATGCATTTGTGTCGCACATTCGGCTGAATACGCCCGAAAACCACTGACGGGATCCGGGATCGGTTGCGATACGAGCCAACTCACCGTTCTTCGTCCAACCCAGTAAAGAATTCGCTTGAACCAACCATTGCGACGATCCAACTCCGGGTTTCGATTCCCAACAACGAAGTCGGCACGCCCATCCAAAATAGGCTGAACCAAATCCGAAATAAATCGACCTGGATACTGATGATCCCCGTCTGTGTTCACAATAACAGTAGCTCCAAGCCGCAATGACTCGGTCATCCCTGTCGCAAACGCAGCCGCCAATCCACGATTCACCCGATGCGAAATCACGTGCTGAACACCAAGACTCCTCGCAATCTCCGCTGTACCGTCACCACTGCCATCATCAATGACCAAAACCTCGATGCAGTCCACCCCGCTTATCGACTTCGGTAGATCACCCAACACGAAAGGCAACGTATTCGCCTCGTTGAAACAAGGAATTTGAATGATGACCTTGATCATGTATCCCTCGGACGACTATCGGCTTGAGGCTTGAGGCTTGAGGCTTGAGGTGTGAGGTGTGAGGTGTGAGGTGTGAGGTGTGAGGGGCCAGAATTCGGCGTATTTGGTCGACCCATAAACGTACGGTTCGGCAATCGACCTCCATCTTCACAGCGATTTCGTCCCTGTTGTATTCCTCAAGAAGCAGTTTGAAGACGATCTTGTGATTCGGATCGGAAAGCCACTGCAACAAATTCTCAATCTGCTCGTTTATCTCGCAAACACATGCCGGATCGTCTAGGTTGGATTCGCAATCACACTCCAAACTTTGGAGCGACTTTACCGGCAATCGGTTTCCATCGTCATCGCGAGGTAATCGCTTTGCTCGTCCACTGAGCCTGAACGCAATTCGTCGCTCGTTGATTGCGATCTGACTCAACAGGCTGACAATATGCCCGCACGAATGAAATTGGAACTCAGGATCACGTATGTAATGAAGGAACAGAATGCAAATCGCATTGTTGATGACTTGCTCAGCATCATAGTCGAACGCATTTTCCCTGATGCGAGCGATAGCACTGACAATGGGCTCCAAACTTTGGAAGAGTAGCAACTCCGACGAACACTTTTCCTCATCCGAAGAATTTGCGCTCCGGATGTGCTCTATCCAAGAAATAAGATCAGACTCTTTGAGTTCACGAAAACATCGAATGGGCATGCTGGACCACCTCGGCGATTAGGTATCACAAGACGAACCCATTCAAGCTACAAAACTTGACTTCATAGTGCAAGCTTTTTGTCCAAGTTGTTAGACGTCGGACCAGCGCGGATTCAATCCGTTGGCAGAAGAATGTAGGCAGAAGAATAATGGTCTGCGATCTATTCTCCTGCCAATATTCTCCTGCCAATTCGAATCCAGATGTCTTGCTCGTATCTTAAGAATTCACAAGTCGGCAGAAAGATCGAACGCAGAAAGATAGATGTTCGACATTTTTTTGCCCCCAATCTTTTTGCCCAGTTTCTTCGCAGTCGGACCAGCGCGGATTCAATCCGTTGGCAGAAGAATAATGGTCTCCGATCTATTCTCCTGCCTACATTCACGTGCCAATTCGATCGACTGGAACAGTACCTATTCACCACTCGCTATTGGATTCACAAGGCGGCAGAAAGATCGAACGCAGAAAGATGGATGTTCGACATTTTTTTGCCCCCAATCTTTTTGCCCAACTTCTTCGATGTCGAGCCTAAGCGAAGAGCTCTGAAACAGCCTGCGCTTTGACGAGCTCTCTTGGTTGATTCAGGTGATTGTAAACAATCGTCTCTGGATCGATTCCAAATGCATGATAGATCGTTGCTAACAACTGCGCTGGATGGACCGGAGAATCGACAGGAGAGCTCGCTGTTTTGTCGCTCTTGCCGTGGACATAACCACGTTTGATGCCCGCACCTGCCAAGACAGATGTATAGCAGTATGGCCAGTGATCTCGTCCGTCGTCCGAGT